>JACCDO011156701.1_pt1 | contig 10650 bp, 10 predicted proteins | sample 7446101 | NCBI WGS metagenome assembly JACCDO01 (sample SAMN15323440, study PRJNA562643) | freshwater metagenome | isolation source: river surface water | place: USA:Blue River Watershed | collected 2017-08-16
ATTCGCCTTGAACTTAAATCAGGCAAACTCATCAATGGCTCGGCAAAAGTGGAAGCCTCTTATATTGCCCGCCAAGAGCCAACTCTTGTAGATGCCCTCACTGGTAATCCGCCTCCAAAGGGGTGGAGTGTAGAAGTTGCTAAGCAATCACTATTTGTAAGCTTCCTCTTCTCATTCTTCCCATTCTTACTCATTGGGCTGCTCTTCTTCTTCCTGATGAGCCAAGCTCAAGGTGGAAATAAAGTTTTCTCCTTCGGAAAATCGAGAGCGAAGCTGCAAAATAACGATGTTCCGCAGAATACTTTTGCAGATGTTGCGGGTGCAGATGAAGCGATTGCAGAACTCGAAGAAATCAAAGACTTTCTTGCCAACCCGGCTAAGTACTCGCTCTTAGGTGCAAAGATTCCAAAGGGTGTTCTTCTTTATGGCCCTCCAGGAACAGGTAAAACTCTCCTCGCTCGCGCAGTTGCCGGTGAAGCAAAAGTTCCGTTCTACTCAATTTCAGGATCTGACTTTGTTGAAATGTTTGTCGGCGTCGGTGCTTCACGTGTCCGTGATCTTTTTGCTCAAGCAAAGTTACATGCACCAGCAATTGTCTTCGTTGATGAAATCGATGCAGTTGGTCGCCAGCGCGGAGCAGGAATGGGTGGTGGCCACGATGAACGTGAACAGACACTCAATCAGCTCCTTGTTGAGATGGATGGATTCGAAGGTGATAGCCAAGTAATTCTGATTGCTGCAACGAACCGTCCAGATGTTTTAGATCCTGCACTTTTGCGTCCCGGACGCTTTGATCGTCAGATCCCGGTTGATCGCCCAGATCTCAAGGGTCGCGAAGATATTTTGAAGGTGCATGCAAAGAACAAACCAATTTCTGATGATGTTGATCTGAAGAGCTTTGCACGTCGCACTCCTGGATTTACTGGCGCGGACCTTGCTAACGTTCTTAACGAGGCTGCTCTGCTTACCGCTCGTGAAGGTGAAAAAGTTGTTACTGATCGCCACTTAGATGAGGCAATCGATCGCGTGATGGCTGGCCCACAACGTAAGTCACGTCTGATGTCTGAAGAAGAGCGCCGCGTCACCGCCTATCACGAAGCCGGTCACGCACTTGTTGCACGAGCGCTTCCACATACAGATCCAGTTCATAAAATTACGATTATGCCGCGCGGTCGCGCACTTGGTTACACCATGGTCTTGCCAGATGATGACAAGTACTCAACAACTCGTAATCAACTTCTTGATCAATTGGCGTACTCACTCGGTGGTCGTGCCGCCGAAGAACTTATCTTCCATGATCCATCTACTGGCGCATCCAATGACATCGAAAAGGCAACAGCCCTGGCGCGTGCAATGGTTACTCAATACGGAATGACTGAGGCAATCGGTGCCATCAAGTTAGGTAGTGATAGTTCTGCACCATTTATGGGACGTGACTACGGCCATCAGCGTGATTACTCTGAAAATGTCGCTGCAGTTGTAGATGCTGAAGTTCGATCTTTGATTGAAAATGCTCACCAAGAAGCATTCGATATCTTGGTTGCCAATCGTGTAATTCTTGATGAGATGGTTCTTGAACTACTCGAGCGCGAGACTCTTAATAAAGAAGAGATTGAAGTTATCTTTGCAAAGGTAACTTCATGGCCACGCAGACCTGCTTGGACAGGATCTATTCATCGCGTTCCGAGCTCACAGCCGCCTGTAGCAATTCCTGAAAAGAAAGTTGTTGCAGAATCTCCAAAGCGTCCAACACGTAAGAAGAAGGCGCCATCAAGTGAGTGATATTTCGCCAGTCTCATCTGGACCCGATGATGGTCGCGCCCTGCGACCTTATGATCAGGCCCGGGCTGAGGCTGCAATTCGCGAACTTCTTATTGCAATAGGAGAAGATCCGGATAGAGAAGGCCTAAAGGAGACTCCCGCACGTGTTGCGCGCGCATATCAGGAGAACTTCGGTGGACTGTGGCAATCTCCAGAAGATGTACTAACGACAACTTTTGATATTGGACATGAAGAACTTGTCATTATTCGCGATATCGAAGTCTTTTCACAGTGCGAGCATCACTTAACTCCGTTCCATGGAGTCGCCCACGTTGGTTACATTCCGCGCGGAAAGATCACCGGACTTTCAAAAGTTGCCCGACTTGTAGACCTTTACGCCAAGCGACCACAAGTACAAGAGCGTTTGACTACTCAGATTGCGGATGCAATGGTGAAGATTCTCAATCCATTGGGCGTAATCGTGATTATCGATTGTGAACATTTGTGTATGTCGATGCGCGGAGTAAAGAAATCTCAGGCGCGTACAACAACGAGTGCTGTTCGCGGCGTATTACGTGATTCAACAACGCGCGCAGAAGCAATCAGCCTCATTACGAATCGCTAACGAGAGCTTTTTCTTATGTTGGTGATGGGAATTCTGAACGTCACACCAGACTCATTTTCAGATGGCGGAGAGTTTGAAACTCGTGAAGCAGCCGTTGCTCATGGACTTGTAATGCTCGCCGATGGTGCGGACATCATCGACATTGGCGGAGAATCCACGCGGCCAGGTGCGCAGCGAATCACTGAGGAAGAAGAATTAGCTCGTGTGATCCCGGTGATTACAGAACTAGCTCAGCATGGAGCTGTGATTTCGATAGACACCATGCGCTCTGGCGTAGCGCGTGCTGCCATTCAAGCCGGTGCTACCTACATTAATGATGTGAGTGGGGGACTTGCAGATTCACAGATGCATCAGGTGGCAGCTGATTTAGATTGCTTCTACATTCTCATGCATTGGCGCGGTCATTCAATCGATATGAATTCAAAGGCTATCTATAGTGATGTTGTGGAAGAAGTGAAAAGAGAGCTGATGGAACAAGTAGGCAAAGCTCTCAAGGCAGGAATTGCAAGAGAAAAACTCATTCTTGATCCAGGCATTGGCTTTGCCAAAGAGAGTGAACACAACTGGGAACTCATTCACCGCATGTCAGAGATTGTTGATTTGGGATACCCCGTTCTTGTGGGTGCATCACGGAAACGTTTCTTAGGCGGGGACTCACCACTAGATCGCGAAGCAGCAACTTTGAAAATTACTGAAGATCTCATCACTACAGGTATCTGGGGCGTTAGGGTTCATAGTGTGGCCCCACACAAGGAGGTGATTGCAGGTGTCTGATCAAATCAGAGTTACCGGGATCAAAGCTTTTGGTTATCACGGAGTTTTCCCCCATGAAGCGACCGAGGGACAAGAATTTACCGTTGATCTTTTAGTCACACTAGATCTCAGAGCGGCATCTCTCTCTGATGATTTAAATGAAACTATCAATTACGCCGACTTAGCTCAGATTGCACATGACAATATCGTTGGAGATCGCGTGCAATTAATCGAGCGACTTGCAGGCAGGATTGCTGAAGAAATTTCATCGGCTTACTCACAAATCACATCAGTGAGTGTGACTGTTCACAAACCACACGCACCAGTGACAGTCGATTTTGAAGATATCTCGGTCACCATCACGCGATGAAGGCAGTTATCGCAATCGGTGCCAATCTCGGTAATCCGCAAGAGAATATTGAAATCGCTGTAGCGCTTCTGAAAGAAGCTACTCACGTGACCGCACTCTCATCGATGTATGTGACAAAACCTGTGGGTGGACCGGCTCAACCTGATTACATCAATGCAGTGGCGCTTGCAGAGAGCGAGCTTCCTGCAGCTGATTTCTTAAGCATGTTGCATGGAATTGAGGCAGCGCTAGGGCGAGAAAGAAAAGAGCACTGGGGACCGCGCACTATTGATCTTGACCTCATTCAATATGGAAATATCTTGAGCTATAGCGATGAATTACTTCTTCCTCATCCACGTGCTCACGAGCGACTTTTTGTTATCCAGCCTTGGCATGAAATCGATCCTGACGGAATTTTGTTAACACATGGACGAATCGATGGACTTTTACGCACGCTTTTGGCGCAGGAGCAGTAAGGCTCTAAACTTTACTTAATTGTCGAGCCCGGTACCTGAAAGGACTGGAGCCATGAAGATAGTTACAGATGCATCAGAGCTGGTTCACGGCTGTGCATTTGTGCCAACCATGGGGGCTTTGCATTCTGGACATCAGTCACTCTTTAAAATTGCAGCATCACATAATGAGCACGTTATAGCTTCGATATTTGTTAATCCCTTGCAATTTGAGAATCCCGAAGATTTGGAAAAGTATCCGCGTACTCCCGAACAGGATATTGAGATGGCGCAAGCAGCCGGAGTTACTCATCTCTGGTTTCCGCGATACGAAGAGCTCTACCCAGCAGGTTTTGAAAAGTTATCAGCTGGTGCTTTAGGAAACATTTATGAGGGTGCATCGCGTCCTGGTCATTTCGACGGAGTAGTCACTGTTGTGAGTCGCCTCTTTGAATTGGCTCAACCACGCAGCGCTATCTTTGGAGAGAAAGATTTTCAACAGTTAGCTCTCATAAAAAGAATCAAATCAGATGTGGAAGTTATCGCTGCTCCAACAATCAGAGAGAGTGATGGGCTTGCACTCTCATCCCGTAATGTGCGCCTTGATTCTGATGCACGTAAGGCAGCGACCGTTATCTCTCGAGCGCTTTTTGCTGCAGCCGATGAGCAGCACCTTGATTCTGCTCAATCCCGTCTTGTACAAGTTCTTGGCGAAGAAGAAGCTTTCACCTGCGATTATGCAGAGATCATTGATGAAAATGAGTTCACTCCCGCTACGCAATCAACTTCTCACGCTCGAGCGATTGTCGCTGGCTGGATTAATGGCATACGTTTGATCGACAATATGTCTATGACACAAGGGGCTCACTCATGAAGTTACTTGCCCCTGCCCCGGGTTGGAGCGCACAAGCAGATGTGATTGTGGTTGGTTCTGGTATCGCAGGACTAACAACTGCGCTTCAAGTTCGCACATTTGGTTTATCTGTTCTGCTTGTGACAAAAGCGAAGGTTGATGAAGGTTCGACAAAGTGGGCACAAGGTGGAATTGCTGCAGCTCTTGGTGAAGATGATTCACCGCTCGCTCATGAAAAAGATACATTGGTTGCAGGTGCCGGACTTTGCGATAGCCAAGCGGTGCGAGTTTTGGTGACTGAAGGACCGGATGCAGTGCGGACGCTAATCGCACGCGGTGCAAAATTTGATCTTGAAGCAAGCGGTGAAATGTCATTAACTCGCGAAGGCGGTCATCTCCAGAATCGAATTATTCACGCAGGGGGAGATGCAACTGGCGCTGAAGTCGAGCGCGCACTAATTGCTGCTATCAATAGCGATCCCAAGATCGAATTAATTGAACACGCATTGGTCCTCGATGCACTAAAAGATAAAGATGGTGCAGTCTGCGGTGTGACGCTCCATGTGATTGGCGAGGGAAGTCGTGATGGTGTCGGTCAGGCACGTGCTCGCGCAGTGGTGCTTGCAACTGGCGGACTCGGACAAGTATTTGCACAGACAACAAATCCATCAGTTTCCACTGGTGATGGCGTTGCGTTGGCACTTCGCGCAGGTGCTGCAGTTGCAGATGTGGAATTCATTCAATTCCATCCCACTGTCTTATGGCTTGGTGAAAGCTCAGAAGGTCAGCAACCATTGATTAGCGAAGCTGTTCGCGGTGAAGGTGCATACCTTGTTGATCACAATGGTGATCGCTTTATGAAAGAAATTCATCCACTGGGTGAGCTTGCACCACGAGATGTTGTTGCAATTGCGATCATGAACAAGATGGTTGCCACAGGAAAATCACATATGTGGCTAGATGTGCGCCACCTCGAAGGATTTGAAAAACGATTCCCCACGATTTTCGCATCTTGTATGGCTCATGGGATCAACCCCGCACATGATTTGATTCCCGTTGCTCCCGCATCTCATTACGCATCAGGTGGCGTTCGCGTTGATCTCAATGGTCGTACTAGCGTGAAAGGCCTTTATGCCTGCGGTGAGACGGCATGTTCTGGAGTTCACGGTGCAAACCGCTTGGCGTCGAATTCACTTTTGGAAGGTCTTGTCTTTAGCGCTCGAATCGCCAGCGATATTGCAGCGACCATGGCTGAGATCGCAGAGCCGGTTGAAAACAACTCTCTTGAAATTCTGCTTGATCCTGAAGTTCGCAATCGCATTCAGGTGAGTATGAGTCGTGGCGCAGGTGTTCTGCGTTCTTCAGATTCACTTGTTGAGACAAGCTCTGATCTGACTCGATATGGAGATCGCACCAGTACCGCACCATGCGTTGAAGCATGGGAGACAACAAATCTTTTTCAGTTAGCCCAGGCCATTTTGAAGGCGGCACTTATTCGCCAAGAGACTCGCGGTTCGCATTGGCGTGCAGATTTTCCAGAAAGTAGCGATCTATGGAGAAAGCGAATTATCCAAACGCTCGACCAAAGTGGAAATTGGCATACCGAGTATCAGGAGGTTAAGTAATGGTTGATCTCGACCTTATTCGAAGAGCACTTGCTGAAGATTTAGCAGGGGGTCAAGACATTACCTCTGTCGCAACAGTCTCAGGTAGCGAAAGAGTTATAGCTGATTTTGTTGCCCGCAAGGCAGGAGTAATTGCCGGAATCGCAATGGCGGAGGCAACGCTGTGTGAAGTTGGCCTTGAAGATATTCAAATCCATCTTAAGGATGGTGATTCAGTAGTGCCGGGATCAGTAGTGATGACTGTGCGTGGTGATACTCGTGCAATTTTGTTGGCAGAACGCACAGCACTTAATTTCCTTGGTCACCTTGGCGGAATCGCAACGCTTACGAATGCATGGGTTAAAGCAATCGCTGGAACTACCTGCACAATTAGAGATACTCGTAAAACAACTCCAGGAATGCGCTTGCTTGAAAAGGCGGCGGTTGTCGCTGGCGGTGGAGCTAATCACCGTTTATCACTGAGCGATGCTGCCTTGATCAAAGATAATCACATCGCAGCAGCCGGGGGAGTGACAGCAGCGTTTTCTAAAGTGCGTGCAGCATTTCCAGATGCCCTGATTGAGATTGAGGTCGACTCACTCGATCAACTCAAAGAGGTTGCAACCCAAAACCCGGACTTGGTTCTGCTCGACAATATGACACCTGCTCAATGTAAAGAAGCAGTGGCATTTGTAGCAGGGCGATTTAAGTTAGAGGCATCAGGCGGAATTTCGCTAGAGAACGCATTGGCATATGCCCAATCTGGTGTTGATTACTTAGCTATCGGCGCACTTACACATTCAGCACCAGTTTTGGATGTTGGCTTAGATATGAAGTTAGAGATATGAAGTTAGATGAGAGAGCGGAGTAGCCATGCTATTAACAATCGATGTGGGTAATACCAACACGGTCTTAGGTTTATTTGATGGAGAAGATCTCATCAAGTCATGGCGCGTAAAGACAGATCCTCGCTCGACATCTGATGAAATGTCACTTCAAGTCAACGCTCTCGTACACGGTTATGCAATCACTGGGCTCTCAATCTGTTCAACAGTTCCGGCAACACTGCGTGAGCTACGAACAATGATTGCAACCTATTTTTCTGATATTCCAACAACAATTGTTGAACCAGGCACAAAGACTGGTGTACCGCTTCTTGTTGATAATCCCAAAGAAATTGGCGCAGATCGCATCGTCAACACTCTTGCCGCCCATACGCTCTATGGCGGTCCAGCAATCGTTGTAGATTTTGGAACATCAACCAACCTTGATGTGGTCTCACCTAAAGGAGAATTCTTAGGCGGAGCACTTGCTCCGGGAATCGAAATCTCTGTCGATGCACTCCCCTCACGCGCTGCACAACTGCGCAAGGTTGAATTAATTCGCCCCAAGAACGCAATAGGAAAGAACACAGTTGAAGCGCTGCAATCAGGAACAATCTTTGGATTTGCTGGGCAAGTTGATGGTCTTGTCGAAAAGATCACCGCTGAATTGGCTTTAAGCTATGACCAAGCACCGACCGTCATTGCAACCGGTGGATTAGCCCCACTTGTCATTGATGTTAGCCAGTCAATTGATGAGTACGAGCCTGATTTAACTCTGATTGGATTGCGCCTAATTCACGAGAAAAATATCTAAAAGGTAGACTCCCGATCCTATGAGCACGCAACCACCAGTACCGGCCGAAGACGACCTCCCAGAGCAACTGCGGATTCGTCGCGAAAAACGCGCCCATTTAATTGAGCGTGGAGTCGATCCATATCCAGTGGCTGTTGCTCGTACGCATACCCTTAAAGAAGTTCGCGAAAAGTACGCAGCGCTCGAGACAGATACAGCGACGGGTGATCAAGCATCACTTACTGGGCGAATTATTTTTAAGCGCGATACTGGAAAACTCTGTTTTGCAACTTTACGCGAAGGAGATGGCACCGAACTTCAAGCAATGCTCTCACTCGACAAAGTTGGTCAAGAACAACTTGATGCATGGAAGAGCGATGTAGACCTCGGCGATATTGTCAGCGTTACTGGCGAAATCATTACTTCAAAGCGTGGAGAACTTTCTCTCCTTGCAGACTCGTGGACGATGGCTTCAAAATCACTTCGACCATTACCTAACGATCACAAGCCGATGTCTGAAGAGACTCGTGTTCGTATGCGTTATGTCGATTTGATCGTGCGACCAGAAGCGCGCACTATTGCGCGATTGCGCCCACAGGTAATGCGCTCACTTCGCGAGACTTTTGCAAGCCAAGATTTTATTGAAGTTGAAACACCTATGTTGCAGGTAATGCACGGTGGAGCAGCTGCGCGACCATTTAAAACTTTCTCTAATGCATACGACATAGACCTCTTCCTGCGAATTGCCCCAGAACTTTTTCTTAAGCGATGCGTGGCAGGTGGCCTAGAGCGCGTCTTTGAAATTAACCGTAACTTCCGTAATGAAGGCGCTGATTCTTCACACTCACCAGAGTTTGCGATGATTGAGACGTATCAGGCATATGGTGACTGGAGATCGATCGCAGATCTCACACGTTCACTAATTCAAAATGCTGCAATGGCAATCTCAGGTTCACATGTGGTCACACATGTTGATGGACGTCAGTCAGATTTGGGTGGACAGTGGAAAGAAATTTCTCTCTACGATGCCATCTCTGAAGGGGTGGGCGAAACCGTTACCGCCCTTACTCCTATTGAAGAATTGAAGAAGATCGCTACCACGCTCGGTATGAAGATTGATCCTAAGTGGGTTACTGGAAAGCTCGCAGAAGAGATTTTCGAGCATGTATCCCAGGATAAATTGATTGAACCAACATTTGTCATGGGATATCCAGTTGATACATCCCCTCTAGTCCGCGCACATCGCGAGATTCCTGGCGTTGCTGAAAAGTGGGATCTCTATGTTGATGGATTCGAACTTGCAACAGGATATTCAGAGTTAATCGATCCAGTCATTCAGCGCGAGCGTTTACTCGAACAAGCAGCTCTCGGCGCTAAGGGTGATCTAGAAGCTATGCAGCTAGATGAAGATTTCTTACGTGCAATGGAATTTGGTATGCCTCCAATGGGTGGAATGGGAATGGGCGCAGATAGATTGCTGATGGCGCTAACAGGACTTGGAATTCGCGAAACTATTTTGTTCCCACTTGTTAAGCCAGAGGTTGATTAGTGTCGATTGTAATTCGCCCGGCTCGCACAAAAGATATTCCAGGTATTCGTGCGTTGATAGATACATACACACTAGGTGGACGTCTGCTTAATAAAGAGACAGTAATGCTTTACGAGGATGTTCAAGAATTTACAGTTGCCGTCGAAGGCGATGTCGTAGTTGGTTGTGGAGCGCTCCATGTTTTGTGGGAGGATCTCGCCGAAGTTCGCACTGTTGCTGTTCTTGATCGCCTCAAAGGAACCGGTATAGGACATCAAATTCTTGAAGCCATCATTGAACGCGCACGAGTAGTTGGTGTTGAGCGAATCTTCTGCCTTACATTTGAAACTCAATTTTTCGGCCGACACGGCTTCCAAGAAATTCACGGAACCCCGGTTGACCCTGATGTGTACACAGAGCTGTTGCGTTCCTATGACACCGGTGTTGCTGAATTCCTCGATCTCGAGTCTGTGAAGCCCAACACCCTAGGCAACACCCGCATGCTCAAAATCCTCTAGCCATAGCGAATTTAGGCCTAGATAGAGCCCCTTTGAGGGAATATCGCCCCCAGATCTGGGGTTCTACCTGAGCAGATAACTTCGCCTCGCGCCGTGGTCGGGCGAAGTTATAGGCTAGCCAGTAGTTACCCAGAAAAGAGGTCCGCCGATGTTTGAGCGCTTTACCGATCGAGCCCGACGTGTAGTTGTCTTGGCTCAAGAAGAAGCACGCATGCTCAACCACAATTACATCGGCACCGAGCACATTCTCCTTGGACTCATCCACGAAGGTGAAGGCGTTGCTGCAAAGGGTCTGGAATCACTAGGAATCTCACTTGAAGCAGTACGTGCACAAGTTGAGGAAATCATCGGCCAGGGACAGCAAGCACCATCAGGCCACATTCCATTTACTCCACGTGCAAAGAAAGTTCTCGAACTCTCACTCCGAGAAGCACTTCAGCTTGGACATAATTACATTGGTACCGAACATATTCTTCTTGGTCTTATTCGCGAAGGCGAAGGCGTTGCAGCACAGGTATTGGTCAAGCTCGGCGCAGATCTCAATCGCGTACGCCAGCAAGTAATTCAACTTCTCTCCGGCTACCAAGGAA
>JACCDO010183140.1_pt1 | contig 10649 bp, 9 predicted proteins | sample 7446101 | NCBI WGS metagenome assembly JACCDO01 (sample SAMN15323440, study PRJNA562643) | freshwater metagenome | isolation source: river surface water | place: USA:Blue River Watershed | collected 2017-08-16
CGGGGGCAGGGTGATTTAATATGTGGGGAACAAAATTAAAGTCGACGACTTTCGACCTATTTTTAAGACTTTTTCATCAACTAAAGTCGACGACTTTCGATCTGACTTAAAACCAAATCCTCTGAAACTATTACAATAAAAGCATTTCAACAAATCTACCACAGTAAATTTAACGTCGAATTCTTTCGATCTATTTTTGAGACTTTCCCTTCAATTAAAGTCGACGACTTTCGATCTAACGATCTCCAAAATCATCACTTCCTTACCACACGCGTAAACTGCAAATTCAACATCGGAATCACACCCACACTCGGATCAATCAAATGGGAATCCATAGTCCAGACATTCGCAGCAGCATTCATCCCTATCACCATTTCCATAATCCCCTCCGGCTGATTCGCATTGAAAATTAAAAAACCTTCGCGAACAACACCCTGCATCCTGTAAGTCTTGTTACCACTAACCGTCAATGCCTCGTAACACTTCTTCGACTCGTTATAAAACATATAACAACGCATATAAATACCCCCACAAATATTCGCCGTATCCTCCATGCGCAAACAATACTCCTGCATCAAGGAGTCATAATAAAAAGGCACTACAAATCCCTTGCAATCCTCCATTATCACCGTACCCTTCGCCTGCCAAGTGCCACTCAACTTTTCTAATGGAAAACGCTTCACTTGCGCCTCTGCTCTCCTTGCAGAAAACAAGAACAAAACACCAATTATAAAAAGGAAAACTGACCTCATTGTCTGACAAAATGCACTTCGCCAAATGTTTGCGCTACCCCACGCGCCGTAACGAAAATCGACTGAAAAGTCCAACCCTGCTCCGTTACAGCAATACTCGTTTGCATGGGAGAACCGGGATAATCAAACTGAAAATCAACTTTGTCTCCATGCTTCTTTCCGGTCCCTAATATCGTAGAATTTTTTGCGCCGCTATCATCTAGCCAATGACAAACATAACTGCTGTTCACACTATCATACCCAATATAAATATCCGCAATATATGCCAGACGCTGAGCGGTATCCCTAAGATGAATACAAATAAACTCATTCGCTAAAACAGATTCAACCTTGGCGCTATAGACTACACTATCGCCCATCACAATGCCTTTCCCAAACCAAGTACCGATAAGTCCCTTCGCCCATTTATCCTTGCTAAGCTGCGCCTCCGTTACAAAACTGAAGTTCAACAAAACGAGCAAGCACAAAAACAAACGAACCAACATATTAATTCAATTCTATATTCTTGCTTGGCACTACAATAGGCATATCTGGAACAGCACTAATAGCCGACCATCCACCCAAAACATTACGCAAATTATGAATGCCATGACGCTTCATTATAGAAGCAGCAATCACGCTACGGTAGCCACCCGCACAGTGAACATATAAGTTATGATCTTCAGGAATCCCTGAAATAGTATCCTCCACGTTCACTAAAGAAATATTCTCTGCACCCTGAACATGACCGCCCTCAAACTCTCCCGGCTTACGAACATCGATAATTCCTAATTTGCTATCAAACTGCATATCCATCTTCAACTCATCTGCATCAACATTGATAATCATATCGATTGACTTGTCTGCATCTAACCACGCTTTGAATCCGCCTTCCAAATAACCCAAAAGATGATCAAATCCTACACGTGTAAGACGAATCATACTCTCTTCTTCTTTACCTGGTTCTGTTACCAATACAATCGGTGTTTCTAATGGAATCAAACTTCCTGCCCATTCAGCAAAACGTCCATCAATACCAATAAACATCGACTCCGGTATAAACCCTTCGGTGAACTCACTAGCAGGACGGGTATCTAAAATGAGCGTGCCTAGTTCTTTCTCCGCTTCGATATCTTCGACGCTCATCGCACGGAATTCAGCCTTCAACTCTTTCAATAAAGTATATCCCTCACGATTGATACGTGCGTTCTCGGGGAAATAAACAGGAGGCGTAGAAAGCCCCTCTGTAATAGCTTTGATGAACTGCTCCTTCGTTTGATCTTGCAAAGCATAGTTCAAACTCTTCTGTGCACCTATCGTAGAAAACGTTTCTTTCCCTAAATTCTTACCACAGCTAGAACCCGCACCATGTGCCGGATACACTATCACATCATCTGCTAAAGTCTTGATCTTAGTGGTCAAGGATTCATACAAATAGCCCGCTAACTCCTCTTTAGTCATCGTAGCGCCAAACAAGTCGGGACGGCCTACATCCCCCACAAACAAAGTATCTCCTGTAAATACGCAATGCTGTTTTTTATTTTCATCCAACAAAAGATAGCAGGTGCTCTCCATTGTATGACCAGGTGTATGCAATACCTGAATAGAAATTTTTCCTAATGGAATAATATCGCCATCTTTCTTTTCGAGAATCTCAAAGCCTGTTTTAGCATTCGGTCCGTAAACGATAGACGCCCCTGTTTGATTTGCTAATTCCAAATGACCGCTCACAAAATCAGCATGAAAATGTGTTTCTAAAATATACTCAATTTTAGCGCCGCGATCCTTCGCCATTTTGAGATAAACATCTGTATCACGTAAAGGATCAATAACAAGTGCATGACCGTCTGATTCTACATAATAAGAGGCTTCAGACAAACAACTAGTGTAAATTTGTTCGATATACATAACCGAGAAAAAATTAGAGATTTAGAAAGAGTAGCAAGTCAAAGATTTTTTGGCGTGCTTACCTTTTTTGTAAAGATTTTTATTCCACAAGAGGATACCAATTTCATGTGTCCCTGGCGAGAAGCCACGAAGATTATTGACCGTGATATCATAGCTATAACAAAAACGCATAACTACGTTTTTGTTTAGTTGTGTTTCGAAGCCGAGATTAGCTGCTAATGCATCTACGTCATACGTATTAGGCAATCCTCTAAATACGCGTGAACGATAGAAAACACCGCCAAATAAAGGCTCTTTAACCGCATTTACCCCCATGACTAACTCCTTGAAAAACATCTGCGATTCAAACAATAAAGCCGGAATCAACAAAGCGGGATGTTTAGGATCATTCAAGCCTTTTATTGGAATAGCTGCATTCAATTGAAAAGAATGACGAATCGGCAATCGAGCATCCAATAACATTAAAGATTGATCCGGACGTGTAATATGATGCGCTGCATATCCAGCATTGACAGTCGCTAATATCTTACGACGCTGTGTCTTGTGACGGATATTTTTTCTAAAAACAAAACCACTGGTAAAATCGACAAACGTCTTGCTAGCAACAGGTGTTGGTACGGCCCCTGTAGCGGTAGGACGTACTAAACCATATTTATCATCTAACTGATCCGTAAAAATCAACTTCGAAAAATCAAGACGTTGCGTATAAGCGCCGGCAGAAAAACCCGCTTGAATCATCCAATCTTTCTGCACCACGCGATACGCGTACAAGGCATTAAAATTGGTAGTCGACAATAAGCCCTCCCCTTCCACATCGTGCGAAGCACTAAATCCTAATCCTCCACCCAAATTAAGCGCCTCCGCATCTAATGCGATGCTATAGGTATTAAACTGACCAGGGATGCGCGACCATTGATTTCTGAAAATAGCCCCGAAACGAAGTCCATTATTAATACCCGTGAATGCCGGGTTGTATTGAACCGGTTGACTATAAAATTGAGTGAAATTCGGATCCTGAGCCAACGCAGAAAAACGCAATAGCATGCCAATAAATAGCAGACCTAAGAATTTGTAATATGTAGTTCGTGGTTGGCGAGGTGACATACCTTTCAAAGATAAGAAAAATGACCGAAATAGGTATAGAATCGGATATTTCCCTCTTTTTTTCGATCTTGCAGGAAAGATTAAGCCATCTGGTGTGCAAACACTAAAACATACCTCTTATGAAACTTCTTAAAAACGCAAAAATCAGCCTATTATCAATTGTAGGATTGTTAATATTTGTAGCGAATGCATCTGCTCAATCGACGCAAGACTCTATCATGCTGCGCAAAATCTACAATGAATGCATGATGAACAGCAACGCTTATTTGCACTTGGAAGAATTATGCAAAGAGGTAGGCGGAAGATTAGCTGGTTCACCACAGGCAGCACAAGGCGTTGAGATGTATGAAAAATGGGGCAAAACAATACCAGGAGTGACCGTAACAAAGCAAGCCTGCATGGTACCTCATTGGGTTCGTGGTCGTGCAGAACAAGCCATCATATATCGTGAAGGAACTAGTCCGATCATCATGCATCCTTGCGCTCTTGGTAATTCAGTAGCAACGCCACAAAAAGGCATTCGCGCTAAAGTCGTTGAAATACTTCGTTGGTCGCAGCTCGATTCGCTTGGTAAAGCGGGACAATTACGTGATAAAATTGTATTCTATGACCGTCCGATGAATCCAACCTTTGTCGATCCAGGCGAAGCATACGGTGATGCCGTAGATCAACGTTGGGCAGGAGCTTCTCGCGCCGCTAAATATGGAGCAGTTGCAAGTGTTATACGCAGTGTAACGCATGCCTATGATGCGTTTCCGCACACAGGTGTCATGGGTTATGAAGATAGCGTTAAACGGATTCCTGCCTTCGCCCTCAGTACCATCGACGCTACATTACTAGCCGCTTGCATTCATGGAAATCCCAATTTAGAGCTATACTTGTGGGATGAATGTCAGATGCTAGGCGATGTGTTATCATACAACGTAATCGTAGAAATGAAAGGCAGTGAGCATCCTGAAGAAATCATCACCGTTGGTGGTCATTTAGATTCATGGGATCTTGCAGAAGGCGCGCACGACGATGGAACAGGCGTAGTGCAAGCATTAGAAGTGATTCGCATTTTTCAGCAATTAGGCATTAAACCCAAACGCACCATACGTGCCGTAGCCTTCATGAATGAAGAGAATGGCAACCGCGGAGGAAAAGCTTATGCCGCAGCAGCAAAAGAGAAAGGAGAGAAACATATTGCAGCCATAGAATCAGACGGTGGTGGATTCACCCCAACAGGATTTAGCTGTAGCAATGGCAACCGTTACCAAAATGCCTTAAAACATCGTTGGTTCGGACTTCTTTCCGCCTATGGTCTGCGCGATTTTGAACGTATTGGCGGCGGTACGGATATCAGTCCTCTTGGACGTGAACTAGGCGTAAACTTATTCGGATTAGAAGTAGATGCACAACGCTATTTCGATTATCATCACACCGCTAATGACGTCTTCGAAAACGTAAATGCGCGCGAAATGAATATGGGCGCTGCCGCAATGGCAATGCTCGTATACCTGCTTTCAGAAGACAAATAGTCAGCGGTCCCTTATAACTTATTCATCTCCGCTTCGAGGAAGTCGGCCAACTCCTGCACATAAGCAGGTGAAAAGTCGAAACGAACCCCGGCGCGTTCAAATAAGGCTGGCAAGCCTACAGAATAGCCCAATTTCAAGGATTCTTTGTAGTTCTCAATGGCAATCGGACCTTTCTCTTTCCATTGCTTCCACATCGCTATCGCACCTAACTGCGCAATCGCATATTCGATATAGTAGAACGGATAATCAAACAGGTGAATTTGTGCATGCCAACGGTATTTCACCGACTCTTCTAACCCACTATAGTCCACCTCTTCAGAACTGAAAGAACCAAAAATTTCTTTCCAAGCATCTAAACGTTGTTCGCGTGTATGACCAGGATTAGTATAAATCCACTGCTGATAACGATCAATAATAGCCACCCAAGGGAAGATAGTTATGATACGCTGAAACTGTTGTTCTTTGGCACGTTTATAGTCGGCTTCATTTTCAAAGAAAAGCTGCCAATGCTCCATGGTGAAAAGCTCCATACTCATCGAAGCAACTTCTGCGATTTCACTTGGATAATCTTTGTATTCACGCAAAGGCAAATCTGCAGAAAGGAAGGAATGTACGGCGTGACCACTTTCATGCACCATCGTAATCAAATCACGAACACTCGAAGCTGCATTCATAAATATAAACGGAACATTCGTCTCCGGTAGCGACATATTGTATCCGCCAGGAGCCTTTCCCTTACGCGAGTCGAGGTCGAGACGACCCATTTCTTGCATACGTGTCAAACAAGCTGCGAAATACGGATCTATTTTTTCGAGACATTCGATTGTCTTATTGGTTAGATCTTTTCCATCGACGAAAGGCTTTAACGGAGCCGCGTTATTCAAATCAACCTCACCATCCCAAGGACGTAATTTTTCTAGACCTAAAGCATTTTTGCGCGTACGGTTCAACTTGTTCACCAAAGGCAAGAAGCTCTGGCGAATGCTTTCATGAAACTGCATACAGTCGGCAGGTGTATAATCAACACGCACTAATTCTGTCATACGATAATCACGATAGTTGGCAAACCCTGCGCGTTCAGCAATCTCTTGTCTGCGACGCACTAAGTCATCGAATAAATCTTCGAGTTGCGGAGCTACGGCCAAACGAGCTGCTTGCACCTTACGATAAATCGTTTCACGCAAGTCGCGATCATTTTCAGCTAATAAATTTCCAGCTTCTGGCAATGTCAATTCCTTGCCTTCATGCTCGATACTCAAGTTGCCTGTGATGCTCGCATACTCCTGCTCTTTTAACTCCAAATTACGCAACTGCTCGATATTCTTTTCCTCTTGCAACTTCACACTTGCCTGTAATCCAGCCAAAAAAGTAGCGTATTGCGCTTTGTCCAAAGCAGCTAGCGAATGACATTCCAACAACTTCGCATTTAATTTAGTGCGCACCTCAATCAAGTGCGGCTTGATATCATTCACGAAGTCGGTATAGGATTTTTTAATCGACTCATCATTCGTATAACACGTCAATCGCACATAGCGCCAACGACTCTCCTCTTCTACTACTGAGTCTAATTCACTCTTGTCTTTCAACCATTGTTCAATGGCAGCAGCACTATCTAGATTGCGTTGCAACAACTCGTTATAATGCGGTGCTAAGTCATCCCAATTGCTGAAAGTAAATTCTTTTTGAAGGTAATTACGTTGCAATTGTACAGAAGCCGGAAGTATAGACATAAAAGAATTTTAGAACTTGAAAATAAATGTAATTGCGCAAAAAAAAGCCGGAACTTATTGGTTCCGGCCTATGAATTGTATAGTGTACTATTCAGCACTTGCTTCTTCTTGAGGCTCGCTCAAATCAAGGTCTTTGCAGTACTCAAACCATTTTACAAACTTTTTGATATCGCTGATTTTAACACGCTCTTCATCATAATCTGGTAATACACCTTTGAAATACTTTTTCAAAGTATTGTTATCGCTGTTAGCAGCAACCAAAGGATGTTTGTCGAGCATGTTCTTAGCATCTTGCATAATCTTACGCAAGCTTACGTTATCACCCGTTGTATACATCTCGATAGAATCGAGAGGCGTAAATTGGTGAATACGACTGCTGTAAAACTGTGTTTGATTGTCATCTAATGAACGAGCGATTACGCCGTTGTTGCGCGAGCCAGCCATTTCAAAAAGGCCGCTTTTGCCGCTGATGTGAAGTAAGTTTCTGAATTCCATAATAGTGATTAACAGGGACGACAAAAATACACGTTTCAACGGCAAAAGGAAATGAATTGCGTTTTTTTTGACACTTAATTTTGTACATTTATTTGGTGATTTCTTTCTTTCAAAAATTTGTGAGCTATTTCAGTCCTGTCATCCTCTGGCAAGGAGCAGGGTCTAGTCATGAACATATAGAAGTGTCTATCCGTAACGGTCATTTACAGCTATCCGTTCCAGATGCCATCTATTCGAATGATGTCAACTACCCACCCTTTGTGGAAGCATGGAAACACCTACACACGCATGAGGTGCGAGGAGATCAGGTAGTTTTGGTCTTAGGATTTGGACTAGGAAGTGTGACAGCCATTGCAGATAAAAAACACAACATACGCGGAATCCATTTCGTAGGCGTAGACAATGAAGAAGTGGCGCTCGATACTGCAAGAAAATACAAACAAAGTATTTATCGTGGTCCGTGGGAACTGATTGATGCCGACGTCATGGCGCATTTGACGGCAAGTGTGGAGCGAAATTCAGCAAGTAGAGTTGTTCCAAAAAAAGCAGCCCTGGTCTTTGTCGATTTATTTAACGGAGCGGAGATGCATCCGATTCTCCTCAGTGATAGCTTTTGGCAACCCTTAAAACATATCTTAGCTGACGGAGCGAAGGTCGCCATCAACTATATGAGTACGAGCACGGAACATCAACAAGCTTTCGAAAATAGAATCGCCCAGCATTTTCAAGGAATTCAGAAATTGCCTTGCGGTAAAAACTACTGTTATATCGTCGAACAAGCCATTCATCCAATACCCTAAATGAATCGAAACTACTCATTAGATAGCCTTCGCAGCATTGCAGCCCTGTTGGTTGTCATTCTACATATTGCGTCAGGCTATGTGTTGAATGGGATTTATACCAATAATTTTGGCACCGATTTTGTCATTGCTAACTATATCAATTCTTTCACCAGAATCTGCGTTCCTTTATTTGTACTACTAAGCGGTAGATTTATTATTGAAAAGGAAGTTCCCTTAAAAGATGCCTATTCAAATTTGCTTAAACGAATAATCAAGCCATTAGTCTTTTGGAACATTTTTTACTTTGCCTATACCCTCCTTGCAAATCGCTATTTTAATGGGACATTCAATCTAAGTGCAACGCTAAGCTATGCCACGAATGGACAGTGCTTTTACCATCTCTGGTATCTAACGATGTCGGTTGGACTATACCTTCTAGCTCCTTTCATACAACGATTTTTAAAAGACAAATCGCCTTTACAAATCGGACTGATTACAGCTGTATTTTTGTGTATAGGCATGGGGATAGATTTTGCAGAAAACAAGTATAGCTTCAAACTATTCTTTGCCTTCAACTTCGTTAAATATATCGGTTATTTAATTGCGGGTTATGCCTTAATTCATGTTCGAAAAATAAACAGAATCCTATTACTATCGACATTCACTCTAATGAGTATTGCAATCGCGAAAGTAAGTGCTATAACCGTTTTACACTATGGCAATTTATATGCCTACGACTACTTATCTCCTTTTGTGGTTATTGCTGCCGTGAGCATTTATACCTTATTCATACAACAAGAGTGGAAGGAAAATCTTCTTAGTAAAATCGCGCCGTATACCTTCGCACTTTACCTCATTCACGCATTGCCCTTGGATATAATAAATCGCTATTTAAGATTATACCCTTCTACTATGATGAATAGTGTTTTAACAGGCTTTATCCTAAAACTCCTCGCCGTTCTAGTACTAAGCATTCCAATAATTTGGGTTTTCAAAAAAAGTAAGTACTTGAAGGAGCTTTGTTAGTGTATTAATTATGCTGGATCGACATCGATTCTAAAAGTCACCGACTTGAATTTTTTCATCGCAGTGAGCGCTTCTAGTCCGTTTAAAATTTCAGCTTTGATATCTTGCATCACCCCCGGCTTGCGTTCTACTTTCACTAAAAATTCTCGAATATATAAGCCTTTCAATCGATCGATACCAGGCTTGGAAGGACCGAGTAATCGCTTGCCCATATTCCCTTCCCAACGTTTTCTCAACCATTCTCCGGCAGCAACGGCCGTTTCAGGCAATTTATGCTGCACTTGAATATGTATCATCCGCGTAAACGGCGGATACGCAAAGCGACGGCGTTGATTTATTTCAAAATTATAAAAGCCTTTATAGTCGTGATGAAAAACATAATACAAAACAGGGTAATCTGTTTTTCGCGTTTGAATCAATACCTTTCCACGTCCTTCATGTCGACCACTACGACCACTCACCTGTGTCAACAATTGATAGGCTCGCTCCACAACTCTAAAATCAGGAAAATTCAATAAGTTATCTGCGCTCAAAACACCGACTAGCTGGACCTTTTCAAAATCCAAGCCCTTAGTCACCATTTGTGTACCGATCAAAATATCAACCTCACCTTGCTCCATAGCATCTATCAACTGATGATGCGCTTCTTTGTTCTTCACTTGATCCGCATCCATTCGTGCAATTCTAGCCTTTGGTAAAAGCTCTTGCAACTCATCTTCCACCCTTTCTGTTCCAAATCCTTGTACTTTCATTTGCAAACTTCCACAAGCACCACAGGCGTTCACTGCTTTATGTGAATAGCCACAATAATGACATTTCAACTCCGCAGAAGCTTTGTGGAAGGTCAGTTTGACAGAACAGTTATTACATTCTGGCACCCATCCGCAAACCGAACAGTATAAGGAAGGCGCATAACCTCTTCTATTTTGAAAAAGTAAAACTTGCTTTTTGTCGGCAATTGTTTTTTCCATTTCTTCCATCAACACACTGCTGAAAGTTCCTTTCATCAGCTTCATTCGAGTCTCATCCTTCAAATCTACTAACTGAATATCCGGCATCGGCTGTTCCCCAAAACGTTGGTTCATTTCAACTAATGTATACTTATCATTTTCGGCGAGGTAATAACTTTCCAAAGAAGGTGTTGCCGAACCTAATAAGGTTTTTGCTTGATGTTGTTGCGCTAAGTACAAGGCCACATCACGACCTTGATACAAAGGAGCGGTATCGCTTTGCTTGTACGAAGCATCATGCTCTTCATCGACAATTACTAAACCCAACTTTGAAAATGGAAGGAACACGGCTGAACGCGCACCTAATACAATTGGATAGCGCTGCTCATAAATAGCATTCCAC
>JACCDO010892469.1_pt1 | contig 10649 bp, 8 predicted proteins | sample 7446101 | NCBI WGS metagenome assembly JACCDO01 (sample SAMN15323440, study PRJNA562643) | freshwater metagenome | isolation source: river surface water | place: USA:Blue River Watershed | collected 2017-08-16
ACTCATCTAATTCTTTAAATGTATTACCACCTTCAAAGTAGCATTGAACATAGTGATTAAAGAAGTTTCTATGTATATGAAGCTTAGAATGATTTATATTATTTCTCATATAATCAGTCGGATGCTGGGTCAAAGCAATGTCTTCATACGGAGCTAGATATTCGCACATCTTTTCATATAAAGACTGTATCTCTTCTCTAGATCTTTTTGACATTACCTCGCCACCGTTGTCAATAAAAAAGAGATCAGATTTATTGAAATATACTGTAACTAATACTTCTTCCTCATATTCATACGAACTATTAGAATCAAATAGTGAGACTAACTCTCTTCGTAAGGCTGCTACTTCTGGATGGAAATGGCTATAACCTTTGTCCTCATTTAGATAATTTAGTTTGTGTTGCAACAAGTATATCTTGCAACTAATCTTATCTGCTCCATCAGGTAAGGCATCTATTCTTCCTGCCATTTCAACAATAAAATCCTCGACATTTTCCGCGGCAGTAGATACAAAAACGGACAGGGCGTTTGTTTGAGATTTTGGATTCGAAACCTGTTCATTCATCCAAACACCGATAGGATAATCTTCATTATCTCGTCTGTGGTTGTCTCTATTGAACCAATCGGTTATTGTGGAAATTTGCCAGCGTATTTTAAGATCTTCCGGCATATCTAGATTAGCAAAGTAATCGTAATAAGCTACTCTAGATTCAGTATAGATCCTACGCTTTTTCTGGGTGAACAAAGAGTGATAGGTTGCTAAATCGCCAGCTCCCCAGCTTTCCTGAGTTTTTCTTTCTATCTCTCTGTAAACAGGATCATCTTTTACATAGTTATATAGTTTTTCATGTAGCCAAATTATCATACTTGCCTCTAAGTTTATTGAATATTTATTGGTCTATAGAAGTAAACTTCTTTTGATAGTTCTTAAGATTAGGAGTTCTTTCACCCCACCAATTATTTGTTAGGCCTACATCGTTTTCAGTTATAACTGCTAGTTCATTCTCGGTCCAAGGTAATCTTTCCAACTGATTACTTTGCAATACCAACTTCTCAAATCTATTAATTGCCGCAAGGAATACTAAAAAGTTAGATGTATAATTAAAGTTGTGATGCTTTAACGCCTTAATTAGTTTGTACCTATTATTTAATGCCTCTTTAATCGCAGGTAAAATATATTCATAGTATACTACACCCACAAGATTATATTTTTTGGTATCAGACCACCATTTTAAATTAATCCACATCCATTCTAATAAATGCATATTGAAAGGTTTATACTTATGGTCAAGTGAGGTCAAATACAAATCCATATTCTTTAGTATTTCAATGGATTGTTCGGGGGTAGCCAAAGTTCTATTATTGATACTTCCCCAGAAAATTGTAGATGTGTAGACTGTCTTGTGATTTATGATATCCCTGAAATAAGTGGTATCATACTTACTCCATAAAAATTCTTTAGTCTCTTTTTCTATAGTTTGATACTTGCTATAAAGTTCTATTATATCAGTATACTTGGTTGAACCAAACTTATTGTCAAAAGCCAACTCTTCGTGTTTATCCCAATAGTATTTAGTATACAATCTTGGATCGTATAAATGATCTTTGGTCTGTTCAAAAAGTTCAATGGATTCTTTAATGTTGCATATCCACTCGCCAGATTCGTGATCTGCAGTATTCGCCAACTCCATATAATACCCATACATTTTTATATCTGGGTCAGAGTCTGCTTTGCAGGCATCTATGATCTTTTTACTTTCTAACCAAAGTTGCTTTTCTGTGTTCTGATTATGGTTTATGTTGACACAAAAACATTCCCATATCCTTAGATGTTTTTCATCTAAAAGGGTTTTAATGATTTCTAATAATGTAGTGTAATTTGTGTCGTCTGTTACAGTATTGTTGTAATCAATGATACAATTAGTATGGAAGGAAAACTTGTTATTTAGCTTTTTATACTCTTCTTCGAAATCTTTATCTTGTTTAACAATATTATAGACGCTTTCAGGAATAAAGATGTGCATAATTTAAACTTTCTCGTGTTTGTAGATATCAGATAGTTCTATGTGAGAGCTTGAATCGTGACAATACTCATAGTATTTCATCAAATCCTTTGCTGTTAGCTTTTTAAGGGTATCGTATTCTTCAGGTTTCAATTCATATAAATATTTATCGTAGGCTGAGAATATTTCGTGCATTAACGTACACTGACCTTCATTTGGCGTATTATAGTCCTTTTTTTCTGTGTACCTGAACACCATACAGCCGCCAGGGCAAAATCCTTTGACATCACAAGCCTGGCACGTCGGGTTATTCCAGTAAGTAGCTTCAAGCGTTTGGAACAGCTCCGTATTATCTAAAAATTTTCCCTCATCAAAGAGCATCAGATCCGTTTGGTGGTGGCTGATGCTACACGGGCTTATCGTGCCCTTGCTGTCTATGAAGTACTCGCTAGCTAAGCCGCAACCAGATGTGGCAGTGCCTGTCTCTCTTTCCCAGTAACGTCTCAGATATTGCATGACTAGCTGAGGTAAAAATGCATTACCATCCTTTGCTATGTATGGATCCAGCACATACTTTAGGTACTTATACCAGTCTCTAGTTATGTACCCCTCAGGGTCAAACAAAAATTTAGGAGTCTTGGTGAAGCTTAAGCTATAAAACAGTCCATGTTCAACATAGGTATCTTGTAGCCACTTAAGTTCACTGAATAAATCCTTCTCCTGCCCGGTAATAACCTTGTTAAAGAATATATTATTCTTGCTCTTGGCAAATACATCCATGTCTATGTTGTATTTTTTCTTTGCAACATTTAATAGATCAAAGGGCTTCTTGTTTGCATATGGTCTATCAGTCATGTCAACATCAAAACTAATTGCTATTTCTATTTTAGGAAATTCTCTTTGCAGAGCAAGCAATCTATCTTGATGTACCGAGAAGCTGGTAATGATACCAAAGTGAACATTCTTAGTTGAGGAAAGATAGTAATACTTTCTAACAGTATTTTCTATGATGTCCATTTCAAGAGCAGGCTCGCCACCAAAAAAGGTAACTAATTTTATTTCTGTCTTTTTAGGAGCAATGATCAAGGTATCCATAACATAGTCGACCTGTTCCTGTGTCATAGGGGGTGCTCTGTTATAGTCTACATAACAATAAGTGCAACGCAACGGGCACTTGTAGGTTAGATTTAGAAAAAGTTCAAATCTTTTACTTGTTCTTCCTACTCTAGCCAGTGCATCTATAGACTTCTTGAAGTTAGGCTGCAACATTTTGTCTTTTTCCTACAGGAATGATAGGAATAAATTTAGCGGCTTCGCCTTTGTAAAAATCAACTCTAGGTTTTTCTATTAGCTTTTCTCTATCAAATGTTTTATATTTGTTAGCTTCTTCATGTCTACCATTATCATAATTGATAACCCAGTTATTAAATAAAGAAAGTCTTTGTATAACTTTTCTATAAACAGGATCACTTAAAGACAAAATCCAATTCTTCATTTCAAAGTACCATGCTTCAGACACACCGCAAGTGAAACCGCAAACTTTACCCATCCATTCCTTACCAAAGTTTGCTACTCTCTCGTAACGGCAACCACCGTCGCATACTGCTCTAACATTGCATGTCTTGCATATAGGTGCTTCGCTTGGTTTACGCATTCTATCCATTTGATCATAGTCTAAATCTCTATCGCCAACTTGACCCATGATAAAATCTACTTCATCGTTCTGTTGGCTTAGAATAGTGCAAGGGTATAATGCGCCACTTGGTTTTAGAACTAGATAATTACCTGCATCGCAAGAGCTAACACGTCTCTCGCTTAATACTGTAGTCATCTTTTTCATAAATTCTAAAGGGAAGTATGGCTCAATACCGTTTTCAATATCTCTTCGAGCATGATCTAAACATAACACAAGTTGCTGTCTAAATTTTTCAGGGAAGTCATCCTTAAAATGCTTCTGATGGGCAATAGTTATATCTCCGGTTAATTGAGGATATAAGCTTTTCAGATGGGCATATGTTTGATATATCTTGTAGAGATTATCTATGTTCTCATCATTGATAACACTTCTAACCTGTAAAGGTATACCCATTTCAAGTGTACTAATTATTGTAGATATTACTCTATCTTGTTTATTAGTACCATTTCTTAATACTCGGTTATCATTGTAATAGCCATCCCATGATATTTGTATATCGAATTTAGATTTATTTGGTAAGTAAACCTCGTCTACAAACTTATCAAAATTTACCAGACCAGATGTAATTACTTGAAACTGGCAACGATGTTTCCAACGCTCGGTTACTTCCTTGATATGGTTAAGCTCTAACAAAGGCTCACCGCCGAAGTAAATTATACGAGGTTCTTTATATTCAAAAGACTCAATCAATGAATCTATATGTTCATCGCTAACAGAGTTTCTTGTCTTTCTATCTTTGATATAACAATACTCACAATCTAAGGGACATGCCTCCGTCATCATGATATACACATGATTAATATGGGCAGGTATCTTAGCTAACTTCTTTTTCATGTTGTTATCTCTTTTGACTTAGGAGTTCTCTTCATCCAGGTAATAACATTCTTGTATGTAGGGCTAGCTCTCTTTGTATACTCGTCGTCTTCTACATACTGTTCTTCTGTTAAAGGAATGCCAACAATACCTTGATAGTATTGGTTCATCTTTTCCTCGAAGTTTTTCTCACCTAAATGGTCTTCTTCCATCCAATAGAATGCTTTATCATATTGATCTATTTTTAGTTGGTGCTTCATCTCATTGTATACTCGTTTTTCAATATCAAGCATTTCACAAGTGTTAGAGAATCTATTAGCCATCTTGCCGTTATGGACATAGTTACTAGCAGGGCATTCAAAGCAATGACTATTACCGCAAGAACCATGATTGCACTTAGGTGTCTCTAAATACTGTTCACTGAACTTAACATACTTAGATTTATCTACAGCACCTTTGTCCAGATCACCCATCTTAAGGGCTCTGTGGTCTCCGAAATAGATACAACCATAGATATCTCCTAATGGGTCAAAGTGTAATGTCTTACCTAACTTATGACACATCGTTGTTCTTCGCATTGTTTCTGCGTCTGTAGTATCAATATTTTCCTTAGCATACAATAGCTGCCAATTGTAATAAACAAATCTATCCTTTGTGGGATATCTCTTAATATATTCTTGACCTAGTTTAATTATCTCAGCATCATATAATTTTAGGAACTCTTTGTCACTATAATCTGCTTCGTGAATATAATAGAAGCCAAAGTTTTTCATGCCATTGTCTAAGGCAAACACCAAGCTTTCATGAAGGTGTGGGATAGTCTCAGGTGTGATGGCGTGGGATACAGTAATTTGTTCTGCCCAAGGACTATTACCAATGTCAACAATCAGTTGTCTGAAAAATTCATCATCATATTTTTGTATTTTAGATTTTCTACTCTTAGTTTGACTATAAATTCCATCCCAAGAGATAGTTGTTCGCTTTGGATTTAGATCACCGCGCTTAATTAATTTAAATAGCTGTTGTATGTTTGTACCATTGCTAACTACAGCAAAGGTAAACTTAACATCCTTTTGGAACTCTACTTTTCTAAACCACTTAACTGCAGTATCATATTCCTCTGGTAGTAAACTAATTTCACCGCCGGTAAGAGTAACTTCTACAGTATCTGCTAGCTCTGTATTCAATAGAAAGGTATAAAGCTCTTTCCATTTATTAAATGTCACATGTTGTTTTTTATCATCAGTCATCTGATGGCAATACGTACAAGCCAAATTACAATAAGTACTAAGTTTTATAGTAATCTTACTTATATGATTGAACATTTAGTGAACTCCACATTTTTGATTGTGACACTGAGAAACATTACATCCTTGGCAAGATGTTTGACATGCTGTCTGGCAAGATACCTGGCAAGATCTTGCACATAGATTGTTAGAATCAAATAAATAACTATATGCATCTAACAGGGTTGAAATTCTTTGCCATTGTGTTGCTAAATTTGTAATATCCGATGCATTTATTTGATCGCCCACACTAACCGTCGATACTGTACCTACCCCATAAGCTTGCGCAGTGGAGTATCCCGGAAGTATATTCTGAATATCGACAACCGTGTTAACCATGCCTGCGTGTTCATTTTGATTTGTTGCTGTAATTAATTCTCCAGTTTTCGGATCTACCTTAGATAATAGATCGTAAAAAAAGTGTCGCGTGCCATCGCCCGTAGGTGCTTCTGCAGTTTGACCTTTGTATTCTGGGTATTTAATTATCCGCTTAGATGCTGGCCATTGCTGTGTTCTAGTACAGTCAGTACCCCCAGCACCTGCATCGGGATTTGCCCAAATTGAAACTAAAGATGTTTGTCTTTGACCTATAGATTTTAATTCTGCATCTACTGAAGTACGTACATCATCGTTACCTATAGTGTCGCCTGGGTTTTTTCCTGAAATAGGCATTATACTGTTTCCTTATCTTTATCTTGTTTAGCTAATTGGTCTTTAAGATTATTTAAATAATCTAAAAAGCTTCTAGCCATATGCCCAGAAAGTTCTCTAAATCCAGGCATTAAATTGTGTTCATTACTTAATACTCTTTCATATATATCTAACACAACCATCGGATAATCTCTGGAAGTTATATCTGCATTGATTGCCTTTTCCATTGCTGCAATAAGTTCTAAATTAACTTTCATTACATTTAGTCTCTTGTTTCTCAAATTACTTGCATTTAGAATTTTATGCTGATACTTCAATGCTTGGCGTCTAGACATTCTAACCCATTCGCACCATTCGTCAGGAGTCTTTAAGTAGTCTTTGTTCAAGTCATAATTTTCGCTGGGGCAAGAGCCGCGGCAAATATTATATGCCTCGCAAGTATCGCAGGTGTATTCAGGGTTGTCTGATTTTTTCCATGAGTGCGGAAGAACTTGACCAAGAATTCTTTGAGGTAAAATTTCACCCTTAAGAATATTGCCCATGTAGAATAATTCTTGTTGATCCTTTCTGGTATGTATCTGATGGCAAGGATACATTTCACCGCTAGGACCAATACTTAACCACTTGTTGCTACCAAAAGAACAAGGTGTTCCTCTCATATCAAAAAGATCATGGATACATTGATAGAAATAATCATCTATCATTTTTACAGCTAGGTTACGACGATTGTCATCATCTTCGTATACTGAGATAGACCATTCATACAATTTATCTAATTGATCTTCTAGAACTTTTACTTGTTCCTTAGACCACACTTGGTCTGTTACTGGAACAGGAGCAATATTATCTACACCTAATGAATAAATGTTCTTTACACCTTCTACCAGATGTTCAAATTCTGCAGGAGGAACTGTCATTCTACATTCGATGAATCTTTTTAGTCCTCTATCAATTAGGCGTTTAATATTACCAGCAACAACATCATATGAATTATCTCTGAGTCTATTATGTACGTCTCTAGTACCATCTATAGATACCAAAAGACCAATCTCATTTTCTTCAATGAAATCTATCTGCTCTTCAGTTAAGAGTGTTAGGTTAGTTGTGATACCTATTGATAACTTATAATCTTTTTCCTTAGCATGCTCTACACATCGTTGTATAGTTTTCCAGGCAATGAAAGGTTCGCCACCGAAGAAAGAAAGAGGCATACCAATTTCTTCACCATTATTTTTCTTAAAGTTATTGTAAGTGATATCAATGATATCTACAATTTCATCTGGTTTAATTAAACGGGATTCGTGTTCTTCAAAACAGTAATCGCAATGCAGATTACATGCACTGGTTACTGTAATTGTTAATGCGCTTAGCTGAAAGTAATCATCAAATACATGGGCGTTGCCCTTGAATGATTTCTTAGCATAAAGATTGATTGGTTTGTTCATGGCTTCCTTTAAAATTTAGGAACAATTATAAATTTATATCCGAGATTAAATCACGGAAACTAATACTAGACCTTCATTATAATCGGTTTTGTCTTCTAGGGCAATAAATCTTATGGGCATGTTGTTCATTTCAACAACACTTGCCACACCCGGTGTTTCGGATAGGCCCAAGGTATCATGCTTCTTGCAAGTACCATTTACTCTTAATTTCACTCGTCCTTTTAGAGCAATGGGCACGCCATTCTTTTGTTCACTATTCAAATGGAATCCTGGTTTTTCGGAAACACAACCTAAAATATTTTTCATATTACCATATGTTGTTGCGGTAACTTCCATTGGACCACCGATTGAAACTAATGTTCCAACTGGATATTCCATATCTGGTATATAGTTTTCTGCCAAGTCGGCATATCTAGCTCTTGTTGCCGTACCACTAAAGATTGATGCATAAACAGTCTGAGATACCGAATCAAAATAGAATGAAGGTGTACTTGATCTAACATAAACTGTTTGACCACCGGTTCCAAATGTAGAACTTGATACCATCAGTATGTACATTTCAGAATCAGTTCTATTGTTTATAGGTGATACTCCTGATCCTGCAGGGCCGGTTGCACCTTGTGCGCCGGTATCGCCTTTGACACCTTGTATACCTTGAGGTCCTTGTGGGCCAGTTAATCCTATTGGACCCTGTGCTCCGTCTCTGCCCGCAGGGCCAGTTGATCCTGTTATTCCAGTTGCACCTCTAACACCAGTCGCACCAGTTGCGCCAATAGGGCCAGTAGCTCCAGTTGCGCCTGGGACTGTACTAGGAGAACCAGTTGCGCCAGTTGCACCTTGAGGACCGGTTGATCCTGTTGCACCTGTTTGTCCTGTTGCTGCTTGAGGACCGGTTGCACCTGTAGCACCTACAGGACCAGTTGCACCTGTTAAACCTGTAGCACCTGTAGCACCAGTCAAACCTGTAGCTGCTATAGGTCCAGTTGCACCTACGGGACCAGTTGATCCTGTTGCGCCGACGGGTCCTGTAGCTCCGGTAGTTCCTGCACCAGTAGATCCTGTGGGACCAGTTAAACCTGTAGCACCGGTTGCTCCTGTTGCTCCTCTAACACCTGTTGCGCCTGTTGAACCGCCTACTAATAATGTTGCACCTGTTGCACCAGTAGGTCCTGCAGGACCTCTTTCGCCTCGATCGCCCTTTGCTCCACCTAGAACAGGTAGAATAGAAACTATATCGCCTGCGGATGTGGGTTCAAACAATACAACAGAGTTGGATCCTAGATAGTAGTCTCCTTGTTCTGTGCCACCTTCATCTTCAACATTCGCACCTGGCGAAATTAAAACACCGTTAACCCAAACTAGGATTGTATCTGTAGTTGCGTCAAAAGTTAAATAGTTATTTGATAAACTAGGAACACTGTCATCAAAGGTAGATGTAGGTGTTGCTGTTATATAATCATATCTTACAAGTACTTTTGCGTTAGAGTCAAGTGTAGACCAATAACGTCTACCGTCTCCGTCGCCTCTTAAGAAGTATCTATCACCTGGGGGTAAACCTAAATTAGGTTCAGCATTCTCTATATTAAGATAACGATAACGGTCACCCGAAACAACGTTCGGTGATCTTACTAAATACTTTCCGCTTAAACTAGATAATGCCATCTTCGTTCTTTATTATTGTAGTGATGTTTCTAACAAGCTCATTACTATTTTTAATTTATTATTAGCACTGCAACTAGCAAGTACTGCTTGATCTTCTTCAAGAACAATTTTACCTACCACAACTGATGCTGCATCCTTTGGAGGTATTTCAAAATCTTTTACCAGTTCAGTGTCAGTAATTAATCTACTTCCCCCGAAAGCAATATTTGATCTATGAATAAATGTTACGTTAGCAAAATCGTCAGTGACATTTGATACCTGTGCTGTCAAAATAATTGTAGCAACTTCTGGAGGTGTAGTATATAACACATACGGAGAATTGTATATATTAGATGCTATCGTTTTAAACGTATTTAATGGAACTAAGGTTGCCATGTCTATCCTTTTATTGTAATGCCAATATATATGGCGTCATTACAGCAAACAAACTCTTGTTAAATGTTCTACCGTTAATTGTACCAGTAGCTCTGTTAATTAACAATTCGTTACCAATTCTAAAATCACCTTTGTGATCTGTACTTGTGTAGTAAATTGCTCCGCCTCTAGTTTCAACTACTTCATTTTCTGTTATAGGTACACCGCCATTATATGGCAATGCTTGAGTTAGATCGTCACCTGAACCTACGTATTCAAATGTGTGCCCAGAAGCTGATAAGTAACTACCTTGGTGGAATGTTGTTCTGGTGTTTGCTTGTGGTCTATCTATTAGTAATATCTTCTCATCAAATGTAACAACATATACATTAGGAGATAGAGTAGTTGTTTCGCCAACCGTATAGAAGTTTCTTGTACCGTTACTTAAATCTTTCCAATTTTGATTTACATACTCAAGAACTTCCGCACGGATAAAGTCTCTATTAGCTAGAACAATATTAACTGCAGAAATAATATTTGGATCAGTGTCTCTAGTTAAAGATATAGGTTCAATATTATACTGAGCATTATCGTATGTAGGGCCACCATCAATCAAATTAGTAATATCGTCTATTCTATTTCTTAGATATGTAATAACATTTGCGTTAGGAACATAACCTGGCACAACTGCAGTATCCTGAGCATATGCTGTTTGGTATACATTAGCTACAGGAGTTTG
>JACCDO011830650.1_pt1 | contig 10648 bp, 6 predicted proteins | sample 7446101 | NCBI WGS metagenome assembly JACCDO01 (sample SAMN15323440, study PRJNA562643) | freshwater metagenome | isolation source: river surface water | place: USA:Blue River Watershed | collected 2017-08-16
AGGCGGATGTGGTAGAGGCGGTGACTAAAACCTATACAATATTTATACAATTTGTAAAAAGAACAATATCTTTATAATACACCTTTTTTCACCGAATTCACAATGAAAACAGATGTCGCCTTGTGCAAGAGCGGATCCCTTGACGCAGCTGGGCTATGGTATACGAGTTACGCTGATTGCACTAGTCGACACTGATCAGTAGCGTAAACACACAAGAATGTCTTGTAACGCGTTGATATATAAGAACGGTGATACTCCTTTACTCTCATCGGTGGTTTAGCAGCTGCTATGCGGGGTAGGGCCGATCACCTTGAATCAGTACCGGTGCTTGAAGTGCAACCCCGGAAGTGCGATTCAGAATGACCGACAGAATCTCATATTCATCATCGACCAGTCATGCTGAACCTTCTTCTAGTTGGTATGACACTAGCGGTAATATCCGCTGCAGCATCTGCTGCGCTAAGAGCAGATGCTCGTAACAAGGTGCGAAGACTTGCCCACACTCACTCACTCACTCACTCACTCACATACGCACTCACTCACATACTCACTCACTCACATACTCACTCACTCACATACTCACTCACTTACTCATACTTACTTAACTCATTCACTACCTCTCTCTCTCTCTCTCTCTCTCTCTCTCTCTTATATATTCTGTCGTTTTCTATAGCAATTAGCTGATATAACTACCCCCAAATTTGACTTGAAACGCTTTGAACAACAAGTTCGCAACACGAAGTTCGATGCGGAAGTGGGTAAATTAAAGCATCAAATGCAGCAAATGTTGCCTATCAATTATTTAATTAAGCAAGAAGGCACCACGTACGATGCTGATGGTAAGCCGTCATAATTATTTACACATTGAATTTTATTTCATTCCTTTCTTGCGTCTATTTAGGTAATCCTTTAATTTCTACAAAGCTAGTATCCAATCATGGATATCCTTCGGCATTCGGTGCACTTTATACGTCTAATACTACATCTTGTGGTGATGATGACTTATTTATGATGCAAGTAGTTTCTATGGATTCCTGCGTCGCTATTTATACATACGACCACAGCACTGGAGAGGCAACTGATGCTGGTAGTCAAGAATATTCATATTCAGGCACAGGACCTTACACAGTTACCGCAACTTTTTATTCTGATCAAGAGTGTAAAACAAGTATTAGTAATATAGATCTGACCATTCAGGATTATAATTCTTGTTCTGTAGGTGGAAATCCGTTTTTTTCTACTTACTCCGGGTATGGAGAATTCGTTGACTCATTTCCAGATGCTCCAGCTGATGTCGCAGGATTGTTCACTCTTGGATTTGAAACGGCATGTAACACCGAGCCACTCTCAGGTTATTGGTACTCATTGTCTGCTATGATGGGTGTTTCTGAGTGGGACGTTTGTTCTTCGGGTGTAGAGGTTTCATGTTCGGACGGGGTTGCAACATATTCTGTTTATAGTAGTGCTGATTGTAGTGGCAATGTCGTAGGTTCAGCAAGCTATTCTGATCCAAATGAATGTGACCAATATAGTCAACGCGATGACGATGATGCTACTGGAGATTTTGATTATTCTGCCGATGAAATTTATGAAACATCCTACTGCACCGCAGGTAGTGATGGTTACACTTTTACGTACATTTCCGACGATGATGACACTGCAGCTTGCTTTGCTGGCAGTGAAATGGTGACGCTTGAATCTGGTGCATTGAAACCAATTGCTGACGTTGTTGTTGGTGATCGTGTTTTAGCCTCCAACTCACAAGGTGTATTACGTTTCTCCGACGTAATTTCCGTTCCTCATGCTAAGAACTATGATCGAGTTTTGTTCAATGAAATCTCCCTTGCTAATGGTGCTGACATTCGCATGACTGGTGAGCATATGCTTCCTGTTGCTGCGTCATGTGGTGCTGACGCAATATTCGCTGTTATTGCTGCCAAAGATGTTGCCACCAACTCATGTGTCATGACAGTTGGTGGTCAAAGTGCTGTTGTATCTAACAACAAAGTCACTGGTACTGGTATCTACACCATTATCACTAGCGATGAGTACGTAGTCGTCAACAATGTTATTGCATCACCATTCGCCGCATCTCATGCCATGGGTAACACTTTCTACAATGTATACCGTGCCATGTACAAGTACAGTCCTGGTTTAATTCAATCAAGTTTATTCCAATCATTCCACGCCACATTTTCTCATTTAGCCATGAAAACGTGGTAGTCATTCACACGTCCGCGCCATATGACTCCTCACTCGTGGGTGTAGATTTATTTATATGTTGTAATAGTGATAGTAACAATAAGCATTTGTCATTACTATAAACGCCCAATTCATTCTTCGTCGGAGGTCTTACCTTGCTGTACCTATCCGGATTCCAGAAGAAGCGGGCGGAACTTGCAACTTGGAATGGCACAATATCCAGGGCGCTGAGTACGGTACGGCACGCTGCAGACAAGCAGTGGTACGTCATGCGCAGGCGCGGCTAGAATGTCCATCCAATATAGCAAGGTGCAGCAGGCTGGCAGTCTCGATGGCGCGCTGGCCGATGCATTCGGCTTTGCACTAGCTGGAGCAGCCTCATGTTCATCCACGGATGAAGACGCTGAAGACTACATAGTATTAGGTGCCAATCATGCTTATTCCGACGGAGCTGGTGCGGCGTACATATTCAAGTCAGTTGGTTATAACAGTGAGTCTTGGAGTAATGAGTATAATATCACAACTGATAATAACTTGAATGTTACTGGTACTACCTATGATTCATCGCGCTTCGACGGATACAGAGTATGGACCCAGCTCGCAAAGCTGCTCCCTGTCGACGCGGCGACAATTGGTGCGGCAAAATTTGGAAGTGCTGTCTCCATGGACGACAATAACACTGTTATTGTGGGAGCTTATGGTAATGTGGCAACAACTGGATTCGCTTACATTTTCTCTGCGGATAACGATATTTGGTCTCAGCAAGTTAAGCTGACACCATCTGATGGCATAGCAGCAGATTATTTTGGCTATGCAGTGGCTGTGAAACACAATGTTGCAATGGTTTCTGCACCGAGTCATAATTCTCGTGATGGTTGTGTTTATGTGTTTGAACAAAACAATATCGGGACTTGGTCACAGCAAGCTAAATTATCGCTAAATTCGTCATACTCGGATCCATCTTTCGCGCTGAAAATAGATTTTAGCAGCGACTCGAACTCGGCAATTATGTCATCAACAGCAATCGATAGTGGTGAAGGGGCCACATTTGTGTTCAGTAGCGACGTCGACAGTATTTCTGGGAGCAGAACTTGGAGTCAAACAGCAAAATTAACTGCTCCAAATGCTGCCCTGTTGGATTATTTCGGATCGGCTCAGGCTATTTACGGAAATACTATAGTGGTGGGTGCCAAGAAAAAAGACACCACCTACGGTTTAGATTCTGGTGCAGCCTATGTCTTTATTAATGATGGCAGTCTCACTAATGGCGGGTGGACGTTGAAAAGTGAAATATATGCATCCGACGCATCTAAGTACGACTCTTTCGGCTCATCTTTGTCCTTGTGTGGTGACCGTAAATTAGTGGTATCAAATGCTTATGGAACCACTTACATGTACGCACTACAAGGTAATGACACTGATTTCACTGACCAAAGCCCCGTGATGCTCCCTACTAGTAGCCCAATAGGCGACTACTACGAGCAGTACTCTTGGAAGGAATTGCAAAAGATTTCTGCGTCTTCGGATTACTCCAGCGCGTATAACATTGCATTCACCACGAAATTGGTACGAAATGGTAACGACTTAATCGTGGGATCGGAGAGCCAAGACTCTGTTGGCTACTTCACTTATTACAAGGATTACGTGGACCAAGTGCCACCTGTCATCACCCTCCCTGTGCCGTCGACTATCCTGTTGGTGTTCTCGTTGTTCATCGGCGCTTTAATGGGTTATTTTTATTACCTATCTCTGAAATACGCGAGGAAACAAATATCGTCGACTGAAGCGCTGCCAAGTAACAATTCCGACAATCGGCGCGACAACGCATTCACCGATATTGCGCTGTCGTCGTCCTCTCTGTCGCGCAGTGACTCGGCGCTATCGTCGGTGTCGGATGCTAGCACCAGTTCAACCACCAGTAACGGACCAAGGAAATTACATAATTTTTCAACTTACCAATACGTACTTCTTGCTGTTTCGCTAGTCGTCACTGTTTTGACGCTGCTTTTCATGTACGAAATGGTACTGTTTCAGCAGTACAAAGTCGTGCACGCTGTCATCGCTATGGGGTGCATCACGATCGTCCTTCCTGCTGTCGTCATCATCATTGACTTGAATTATGGTAAATATTTTGGACGTTCGTTCACTTTATTAACTCGCAAGTATTTGATTGGAATAAGTAAAAATGACGTCGACCGCGGCTTGTACGAGTCCATGGTGGTGTTCGGACTGGTGATTACTGTGTTTTCGTCGATGGATAATTTGCGATTTTTGCCTTGGAACAACACAACGTATGCGGGGATGCACAACGGCTACCCTTCCTCCCCGATACACAGTATCTGCGTCGTCACTACTATCATCCAACTATTGTGCTTAATCGCGATTCAATTGGTGTGTTTGTCTCAGCCGGTTGCTTACGGTTACTATTATCAAGCCGGAAATTCATATATTTTCGAGTCTGATTACTCCCGCAACGGCGCCTGGATTGTCGTTTTGAATGTATTGTTGCTATTTGGCAGGCTTGTTGTCCTGTTGGTGTCTGAGTGGGAGATTGTATTCACTTTCCTGTTCAGCGTCTGCGGTGCTACCTACCACCTCCTTGGGATGCTGTACACGGCTGTGTGCGGCAAGAAACCGGATTACTATGATGATAGCAATGACGATATTGAATTTTTAAACAAAAACACTATTCGCAGCGACGACTTCACATCGATAACGGTCGATGACCACGACAAGGATCCCTCGGCCAGGAAAAGCCGTCGTCATCGTCGTAAGGACAATGCGGAAGTAAGCGTTCGTCGGGTGAATTCCCCTAAAACTCAATTAAAAGGTTATAATAATATCAATTCTGCAGAGAGCAGCATCGAGCAGACTTCGGTGCTGATCGCGTCTAGCAGTGCGACGCCCGCGTACCCTGGAGGCATGAACTCTGACATCAAGGATATGAATTACTACCGCCAGAAGAGGGCAGAGCGAGCTAGCCCGGACACTTTGAAGGAAGTTAGTAATGTAGAAGAGTTTGTATCAGATGCACACAACCTTCCCAGCCCCTCATCGCGAAGCGTTCAACGGTATGATGACGATAATAGTAGTAGTGATGAAGAGGTGACAGCATCGTTGCAGATACCAAATGTGAGGATAAATGTCAAAAGATCAACTAGAAAATGAATTACATAACTAACTTTTTGTACATAAATAATACAACATAACGATAACTTGATCTAATTGCCCACGGTAACCGTTGAATAATTGTGTCTGTTAGAAGGATGGGTGCCCGCAAACGAAACCTGTCCACAATCGTCGCCCCAACTCCCTTCGAAGCACTTGCACGTGCCTGTCCTGTAGTCACAAATGCCACGGTTAGAACAGTCGACATGGCAGATATTGCCATATTTCCCTTTTATTTCGTCGTTTTTGTTCATTTGATTTTTGCCCTGGCATAGCAACTCATTCTCGGATGTGTAGGGGTTATCGCCACTTGGACAATGTCGCAGTGAACAGTCTGGACCGAACCACTCAGATAACTGTACTTGATCCTCTTCAAAACCGTAGGACCATGAAGAGTCGCAATGGCAACCGTACATCACATTGTAGTCCCATGCATAGGTGTCCATGCCTTCGGCAGTGCCATATTCAAATGCGTAGCTAGGTGAACTCAATCCTTGCATAGTAGCTAATGTTGACATACTTAAGCATGCACCATGGCCTGAGCAATCGTTTGGACAGGCTCTTCTTTCACACGCGGTTCCAGTAAAGGGTGGGAAACATCTACACTCCCCTTTACTTCTATCACATGTACCTGCATTAGAGCATTCAGCTAAGGCATGAGCAGTTGTAGATGACGTTGCAACATCACCAATTGCTTTACCAGAAGGGCATATTTTTTCTGCGCAAGAGCCTGTTAAAGCTCTTCCAGTCAATACGGTATCATTTACGGAACCATATCCATCAACACATTCACAGACTTCACCACAAAAATTACATCTACCATGTCCATTACAATTGTTCAAACTTGTACAACCTGCGCCGATACCACCCCATGTTGAAGCACTTACAGTTACATTAATGTCTGTGAGAGTATCTGCGGACCAGTTTGTCATCACTTGAAAAGGAAGTCTGTCGACATATTGATAATCGCCATATTTAGATATGTCCGATGATGAGGGAAAACCGCAATATGCCCGAATACCATTCTGTTTATATATAACAATTGTTACATCTTGATCTTTCGGTAATGTTTCAAGAGCTTTTAAATAAATCTTTGCGTCTGCGTAAGGAGTATTATTAAAGTTATTGTAGGTATAGTCGCCCGTATAATCACTCCATCCCAACCTGCCTTCCTCCCACTTACCCGTGAAGTATATAGATGGACTTAACATAAGCTCCCCGTAGTCTAGATTATACGATGCATTGTAAAGCCTCGAGCTGTTGTAGTCAGTCCTTCGAGTAAATTGTGGTAAATCAATTATAATCGTTTCATTCTGATATATGGGGCGATACTCGTTAGTCCATGTGATAGTTATATTGGTTAGTTGACGAATGTCGGATGTACTGAACTCAACGGTGACATCAGAGATGCTAAAGCTGCGCGGCAGTGATAGCGACAGGCACAGCAGCAGTGCGAGCAGCATGCTGATTTTTAATAGGTTTTTTTTGCTCTAGAAAAATAAAAAAATAATAGCCGGTATGAACTGCGGCCGAGAAGTTGCGTTGGACAAGTAGTGACTTCGTTATGTCATACAGGATTACAAATGTGCTCGTTGCTGACGCCTTCTGTGTGCACTCGTGGAATTGCCTTCTAGTATCATAATATAGTGAGCACCAGCAGCATAATGACCTAAATATGGATTAACTATAACTAGAATTGTAAAATAGTGATTAACAGCGGCTACATGAACAAGTACCATTGAATAGTGCAGCTGCTGTTAATCACTATTAAATGGTACTTGTTTGTGTAGCCGCTGTTGCTCACAATTAATCGATCCTGGATTATGATGCTGGTGCTCACCTCTAGTAAAGACCTTGAAAAGTAAATGAACCATCCAATAATTTATGATCGAGTGAGCTATGATGACATTACTATTCCAATTAATGGTCGAGTTGATGATACTTTTAACCTTTCTTCATTTTTCTTGTCAAATTTCCACACCCACAGTTCCGGAGTTGAAGAGGCCCTTGAGAAGGGGGGAAACAGTCGATCGCCAACAGCGAAGAGTCATTGTCAATCAATCCCTGGTATTTGAGACCAAAATGAGCCAGAGTAAGTCGACGGAGAAGCCGCCCAAGCTGCCCTTGCCGATGAAGCTGGTGGTGGGCGCAGTCGCGGGAGCCGTAGGAACATCGTGTATATTTCCGATTGATATGGTTAAGACTAGGTTACAAGCGTCGTCGGGGGCATCTAAGTACTCGGGACCGATCAATTGCTTCCAGACTATCGTCAGAACTGAGGGAGGTTATCGGGCGCTTTATAGGGGCTTAAATGCTAATTTAGTGGGTGTTATACCAGGTAGATATAATTTTTATTCGTGAAGATTTTTTTTACTAATATCTTTGTAATGTATAGAAAAGGCTATTAAATTGGCGGTAAATGAGTATTTACGAGAAATTTTTGAACATGAAGATGGTTCTATTGATTTACTCCATGAAGTCATAGCAGGTGCTGGTGCTGGATTCTGTCAAGTTATTGCTACAAATCCTATGGAAATGACTAAAATTAGATTACAAATGCAAGCCACGCTACCCGCAGCTGAGCGACAATCATTTGGTCAAATTGTCAAATCCTTGGGAGTTAGGGGGCTGTATATAGGTACTGTGGCCACACTATCACGTGATGTGCCATTCAGTGTACTATTTTTCCCTGGGTATGCGAACTTAAAAGCAATAACAAGTGACAAAAAGACCGGAAGCAACAGCATTATTTCATTGCTTATATCAGGAGGTGCGGCGGGTGCGTTAGCAGCAGCTGCGGTAACTCCCACGGATGTCGTTAAAACACGACTACAAATGGCAGGAGGTAAAGAAAAATACAAGAGTTTTGGCAACGCGTTCCGTGTAATAATAAAGGAAGAGGGCTTCAGTGCCTTGTACAAGGGATACATCCCGCGCATGGCTGTGGTGGGGCCTCTATTCGCTATAACGTTGCTCTCATTCGAGGCGCTGAAAGCCGTGTACTTTCCGAAACCAAAGAAGCAAATCTAACGCCAAGAAGATGGGGGATTATGAGGCTATGGATTGACTAGTTACAAATTTATTTCTAATACTTATAGATTATTTCAAGGTTTTAAATATCTGAGGTACACGCTATAGTTGGAAAAATTAGGAGATGTAAATAGATTAACTTAAATAATGATTTCACTTACGCATTTATCAATACATTTCAAATAATCGAAGTACCATGCTTCGCAATCCCCATCCTTCTTTCCTTTTATTCTTTGTGCGCAATCTTGATAGTTAGTCCATTGAGTAGAACACGATGGTTTGCATGCCTCCGTTATTGCAGGATATTTGCAAACAGGTTCTTCATCTCCATCTCCAGCCTATGTATGATGTATGAATGAGTATGCGATCGTCGAAATAGTACTCAGTAAGCAGTAACGAAAATAGTAATGAGTCCAAGTAACAAATAATGAGTGAATGAGAGGGTGAGTGGGTGAGTGAGTGAGTGGGTTAGTGGGTGAATGATTGGTGAGTAAGTCAGTAAGTAAGTGAGTAAGTGAGTGAGCAGTGATGAGCTAGAATGTCCGGTGGGAGGCGAGAGGTGCGGAGGCGCTTCCTACCATTTTTGTCGCTTGCAACGCGATGGGTTTATTCTCTGTTTTTTTTCAGACCCGAATGAGAAAAAGCAAGGTAGGGTTAATGGTCATATATTTCACTCAGGAGTAGTGGGTGAGTGTTAGTAAGTACATGATGGATTTGGAAGTTATTAGATGATTGAGCTAGAGTCTCAGTGAGGTAGAGACTCCGTGAGTGCATAAGTGGGTGATAGTTCGACCACCGCCTCGAGGCTCCTAGGCGATCAATATATAACCGACATTTCGGATGTCTACCTATTTAGAAGCATCGCTTTCATTATAACTCCTCTTTATTTATTTTACTTCAATTGTACCGGTACACGAAGGCCGATTCTTATCAGTTACTGAGATGGGAAATAGTGAGAAATTGTTCGTGAACCATGGAGGAAATCAAGGACGTGGTACAGGCCATCGTGCGGGGCTGTGCGCAGGGTGGCACGGTAGTTAGTGATGTCTTGGCTGCATTTGTAGCAAGAACAATAGTTGAATCAAATAGTAGCCGATTTTCACTAGATGCAAAAATAACAACTGATGGAATAGAAGAAGTTATATTGCAATCGATTGAAAAATTGTTAGAGAGAGACAACCCTGCATTGGAAACAATGAAAATGCAAGTTGATTATGATACATCCTATTTGAATGATGATACTTCAGCGAGTAAAAATATACGCTTGCGTAATAAACTAGTTGCGTCCAATAAGCTCTCAATCGTGGACGTGGTCATGGAGGATTCCAATGATTTCGAGGCACTGACTTTGTTATATCGAAGAATATTCAGATTTTTACTTGAATTTGCACCAAATTCGAAGTCGAATGATCGCACTGTGGAGCGCGAAGTAGCTGCTGCTTTGGAGTCAGTATTTCCGCGCATCGGATTGAAAGCATTCGTGTTATTAAGTCGTGAGGATAAGTCGACTCAATTAATGGAGCTAGCAAGGATTGTGTTAGGAATCAGATTATTCAATAAAGATCAAGGTAGAGGAGGTACAGGTTTAGATAATATGGATGTTGATAGTGTAAAATTAGCTACTGCAATGGCAAGTGATTTAGATCGTGAGGTAGAGTTCTTTGGTGATGCTTGTAACAAGTATCAACTAGCTATTCAGCGGTCAAAGTTATTACTAAGACGAAAAGAAATGGGAATTGATGATAGTAATCTGCCTGAAGTTAATAGCTATATTGTTGATCGTTGGACCAAAGAGTTGATCAACAGGCGGCAATATCTATCCTTCATTCGCACGCTACAAGACGACATTCACTTGCGCAAAGAGAAGATAGTGCAACTAAGTGAGAGTTTGTCATCTGATTTAAAGAATTTAAAGTCACTTATCAGTAATAAAGCATCAATTGCCAAAGAAATTGTGTATCCGCGTTTTGATGCCATTGGTGGCTGTTGGATCCAGCTATTTGAAGAGGCGACGATGCTAACTGCTAGAGCAAACACATTCTCTTCCTTGTGTAAATATAGACTATCGTTCAATCCTACAGTAGCAGAGGAGTTTTATGACATCAATAGCTCCTTTGAAATACAAATGGAATTATTAGGGAATGACTCGTTTGCCGAAGCTAAAGACGCTGATATATTGAAGGAGCCTGTAGTGGAAGAAGTGGAATTCGATGATTCACGACCTAATACTAGAGGTATGCTCACCTCC
>JACCDO010144696.1_pt1 | contig 10647 bp, 8 predicted proteins | sample 7446101 | NCBI WGS metagenome assembly JACCDO01 (sample SAMN15323440, study PRJNA562643) | freshwater metagenome | isolation source: river surface water | place: USA:Blue River Watershed | collected 2017-08-16
AAGCGCCGTTCACGGCTGCCAAAAATTTCAAACCGCCGTGGCGACTGCTGTCTTCCAAGCCATTGCGTGTTTCATTGGTGAATTTGCAAAAGTTGACTTTCCATGCATGCGTAGACAAACCCAGCATGAAGATGTTGGCACCTGAGCAAAAAATGCGGTCTTTCAAACTGGTGACAACCACGGTTTTCACCTCGGGGTGCTCGAAGCGCAAACGCTGCACCGCGTCGTTCAATTCAATGTCAACGCCCAAGTCGTATGAGTTGAGCTTGAGTTTGTAGCCGGGCGCAATACCGCCGTCTTCTTGAATATCCAATGCCAGTGTGGCGACTTCGCCGTCGATCTTGAATGACCAATGCTGGTAATGCTCAGGGCTGGTTTGGTAATTGACTGCAGGTAATTTACTCATGTCTACTTTCTTTCTTCAATGTGCTCAAGCGAGCTTCAATGCAAATTTCAATTCATGGGTCAAGGCGGTGACACACTCTTTGAGCGGTTGTGCGCTGGTGTCAAAACTTTGATGGGCTTTGGCATAAAAAGGGGTTCGTTCATTCAAAATGAGTTTCAAATCATCAAGCGCTTGTGAACTGCCTGCCATGGGTCGCATATCGCCTTGCGCCATGACGCGATTCAAGTGATCTTCAGGTTTGGCTTGCAACCAAATCGTCATGCAAGTCGCCAGCATTTTTTCCCAGGCTTGGAGATCCATCACGACACCACCTGTGGTGGCAATCACCATGGGCAAGTCACTGGCCAAGCACTCTTCTAGTGCGCGCAATTGGTAACGCTGGTAGGCCAGTGGTCCGTAAAGATTGTGAATTTCGTTGGTGGTGCAACCGGCGAGTTTTTCAATCTCCCGGCTGAGTTCCACAAACTGTATTTGCAGTTCGGTGGCAATGCTTTGACCAATAGTGGTTTTGCCGGCACCACGCAAACCAACCAATGCAATTTTGCGTTTGCCCAGATTTTTTTTGGCACTCAACAACTGGGTGAGATAGCCGTGAACCATGTTCAATTCGGACTCATCTCTGGCCATCAACAACTGGTTGATGGCTTTGAGTTGCGGGTGACGCAAATTGAAATCAGACAGTAAGTCGGTGATCTCGCAATCAAGTGCTTGCGACACCTGCAAAAGAATCATGATGGAAGCGTTACCCGTACCTGTCTCTAGCGAAGCCAAATGCCGCTCAGACACATTCGCGGCCAGCGCGAGTTCTTTGCGTGTCCATTTGCGCTTGCTGCGTAACCAACGGACTTGGTGGCCGATGACTTGCAGCAAAGGTGAATAAACAGGTGGGTAGGTCGCAGCCATGAATGCAGTTTAATACATAAATCAAAAGTAAATCTTATGAATTTTTCTATTTAACGCATTAAATTGCATTTTTCTGTGTTCTTTTTTCAAAAAAGAATGATTTAGGTAATGAATTTCATCATTTGTTACCTTTTGGTATTGTTTAAAGAAAACATAAAGGATATTATTTAATTACTTAAAACCCATTAACGGAGCATTTCCAATGAATCAAGAAGCAGTCAACACCTTGCCCTTTGAGGCTGAAAACCAGGCGGTTAATCAAAAAGGCTACAGCATTATCGAGTTATCAATCGCGCTGGCCATCATTTCCATCATTTTGGTGACATCTTTGGCAGGCGTTCAGCGTGTGTTGCGCTCCAACAATGTCAACAACGACCTGAGAAACATCAATTTAGCAGTCGCCGCGCTTACCTCTTTGGCTGCTACTCAAACCAGTACATCTGGAGTCACCATGGGTAATTTGATCGGCCTCAAAGTATTTGACGGTTTTGCAGTGAATGAAGCAGCTGGTTCCGTGACAAATGCATTTGGCGGTGCAATCAGGGTAGTTTCAAATAGCGCCGTAGTAGACGGATATCCAAAAAATTCAGGTTTTATTTTGTACAGTCAGAATATCCCTAGTGAAGCTTGCCCTGATTACATCAATGGCATTTCCACACTATCCCCTAACATCAGCACAACCAATGTATCGGGGCCCGCTATGGATGGCGCTGTTTTCTCTGGTACCAATACGACAGCGTTGAAAACAGGTGGTGGCACTTATTCTTTACCTAGTCTAGCCGCAGCATGTACCGTCACTGCGGCTAACCCCAAAGTCACTATCGCTGCGTTCGTAGGCAAAACCTGATTTTTGAAAACCATGAAACGCTCTGGTTTTTGGCCATCGGTTTGTTTTGTCACGGCGATGCTGCTCACCGCAGCATCGCCTGCGCAAGCACAAGTCATCAGTCCTGAATCAGACATTGAATGGCGAAATTCACCCAAACCTCAACTCCGGCCCACGGAGCGCAACCATGTTCCCGCAGACATTCCAGATATGTCTACGGGAACCATTTCACCCATTTGGTCATTAGAAATTTCTGACGGCACACTCTCCAACACACTGTCGCGTTGGAGCCGTCAAGAAAAATGGCAATTGCTTTGGGAAGCTGACAGAGACTTCCCCATTCTTGCCACGGTTTATTTAAAAGGCAGTTTTCAATCAGCCATTTTGACGGTCATGCAGTCATTGTCTGACACAGACTACCCCATGCAAGCCATCATCAACTCAGATACACGCATCATCCGTATCGTCAGGTATATGCAGACACCGAATGGATAAAACGGCATGTCTTTTTTACGCACAAACTTTATTCAACATTTCTCCTGCAAGTCTTCACTTGTGAGTGTGTGCCTGTTGTTGTCTGCTTGTTCCAGCACTTTCGATGCGACAGTGAATGCCACGCATGACGAAACCAAAGACAGATCAGCCCAAGCTCAAAACCAATTGCGGCAACCACAAAATGTGGTTCCCTTGGTCACCGAAGACAAAACCCTCAGATTCACCCAAAAATCCATTCCTTTCGTGCGCTCAACCATGCTGCCGTCCACCATCGGCAACATCACACTTAGAGTGCCGGGTCGTCACAATTTATCAACTGTCGCAGACCTCATCAGCAACGCCACCGGCATCCCTGTGCTAATGACACCGGATGCGCTGATGGACATTTCGCTGTTTTCGCCCGGCAAAGGTGGGGGTCCGGGCCTTCAGGCATTGCCAAATGCAAACGGTGCGACTGATGATGCCTCTGTTTACGCCAGTTTGATGGCAGCAGGTGCTGCACGCCTTGCACTGAATGACCAGTTGGCCCAATCCACCCTAGAGTTGAATTACAGCGGCACTCTCTCTGGTTTACTCAATTTGATTGCTGCCAAAACACGCTTGCGCTGGACCTACGAAGACGATCGCATCGTGTTTCGACGCGTCATCACCCGAACCATCATGGTCAAAACTTTACCCGGCTCTATCAAGAGCACGGGGTCGCTATCCCTATCAAGCGGTGGTGCAAGTGGCGGCTCTCAATCGGCTTCAACAGAATCAGATACAGATTTCTGGCAGGCACTTGAAAAAACCATTCCTCTGCTTATTTCCTCACAAGGCCAAGCGGTGGTCGATCAGCGCATGGGCATGATCACAGTCAGAGACGCCATTGACAACGTACAAGCAGTTGAAAAACTGGTCGATTTGCAAAACGCTCTGTTCCTGCGGCAAATTTCTATGAACGTGGAAGTGCTGCAAGTGGACTTGTCGCTAGAGCACCAGTCAGGTATCGATTGGAGCTATGTCTCTGACAGTTTGGCCAAATCTAATAATGTCATTTCTTTGTCCGGTGCACCCATGGTCAACGGCACCACATCACCAGGCGCATTTGGTTTTAAATTTAACAATTCAGCAGGGGTCAGTACAGGACAGGCCTTGTTTAAAGTGCTTGAAAAATTTGGCCGGGTCAGTACCGCTTATTCCAGTGTCTTAACCACGGTCAATCGCCAATCGGTACCTGTGGGTGTACTCAATACCTTGTCGTATTTGAAGTCCATCACGCCTGCTGCCACTACAGCTGGTTCCACTGTTGCGAGCACAGGTGTTGGCTTGGTACCGGGCGAAATCACTACAGGATTTAGCCTGAATTTGTTGCCCATGGTGTTAGATTCAAACCGAGTCTTGCTTCAGTGCACCATCAGTATCAGCAGCCTTCGCGAGCTGACTAAATTCTCAAGCGGAATTGGCGACTCAGCGCAAACGGTTCAACAGCCTAACGTTGACACTTTCGCATCTCTGCAAAGAATGACCTTGAATTCAGGCGAAACCATGGTGATCATGGGTTTTGAGAGGGATGAAGCGCGTACCAACCAAACAGACGTCGTGCGCAACAGCGTTCCCGGCTCGCGCTTAATCACCAGCAGTAAAAAAAGTACCATCATTCTTGTCACACCCAGACTGCTAGGGGTGTGACCCATGGACATGAAGTTCATTCTTTCACTGGCTTGGTTGGGCAGGCAAACCAAAGCCCAAAAGCAGCAAGCGAATCAAAACAACCAAGCCCAATCACCAAGTTGGGCGACATTGAAAGGTCATGTTTTTCTTTTCGGTATCGATTGGGAATTTTCTGCTTTTTCAGGGAGCAAAAACAGTGAGTTACAAAGGCAAAGAAAGGCTGGCAATCTCTACTATGCATGCACTGCCTTTGAAGACTCCATAGGCTATATATCGCAATTGCCCCCAGTCAAAGGAAGCAAATACGCAGCGGCCATTCACTTGTCGGATCGCCATTCTCAAGGCGGCGTTGAAGTGTTTTGTTTTTCAATCAAAGAGGGTTTGTATTCCTTTATTGCATTGAATGATTCACAGCCCGTACCAGGCCACGATTACATAGGCAACAAGCAAAACGTACTTCAACTCGCAGAAGACTTTGCCAGTCTGCAAGAACAACAAGCGATTCGATACATAGGCAACTCAGGCTTGTTTGATATGGAAGAACCTTTGTCTTTAGACAAAGCCTTCTCGAAACCGGAGTCACAAGCCCGGGTAAGAACCATACATAACCAGTCGCTGATCAGTGCTGTTGTTTTGGTTGCGTTGCTGATTTACGGCGCTTATTACGGCATTGACTATTACCTGACTCAGCAACAAATTGAAGAAAACGCGGCCAGAGAAGCTTTACTAAACAACCCCAACACTGTCTATGAAAAACAAATTGTGCCTGCGCTGCAAAATACCGGCCCTACAGGTCATGTGCAAATCTCAGTATGGCTGAAAACCATTGGCAAACTTCCGCTCAAAGTTGCGGGTTGGCATTTAACCAACGTCAAGTGCACAGCGCAAGAATGCGTTGCCCAATGGCAGAGAGAGTATGGCAATTTCACAGAACTTTTCAGCGCGGTACCAGTAGCCTTTACCAACACCACTGAAAACATGGATCCTGGCAAACCCGGCGTCTCCTCTGCCTCCACCACACATACCTTAGTCCCAATAGCAGACAAGAAAACCATCAACCGGGAAACCTTACCCAAATCCAATCAGGTGCTGAGAATTTTCAGCAGCCAATTGCAAGACATCTCCTTGATTGAAAACATGGGTTTATCTATGGAAAAACCCAAGTTGTTTCCTGACATTGCGCAGGGCAGTTTGGAGACATTGAATCGTCCGGTGCTGAGAGGCGCATGGTCCATCTCGCACGAGTTATGGAGTCTAGACAGTTTGAACTTGTACCCCTTCGTGGTCCCGGAAACGCTTGAACTGCAATTCCCCCCCACCAAAGAAGGAACCGTTGTGTATGCACTCAAAGGTAGCTACTATGCCTTGTACAAATAAATATACCCTCACCTTTTTCGGTGTCTTGCTCGCATGCTGCACACATGCTTTGTCAGAGACCGTCACAGTCGATGCTGCGATTGAAGCCGCGAAACTGAAAAAATCAGGCGCAGGTGTTGTCAAGCCTGAAGTAAAAAACGAACCGCTTCCTTTGGCAGTCGCTATCTCCAAGCCCTTGCCTGCGCCTGTAGAAGTTGAGCCCAAACTTTGGTCTATCAAAGGCATCAACAACAACTACACAGCAGAAATCATCATCGCAAACAAAATTTTTCAAGTGCCATTGAAAATCGGTTCAAGTTTTGAAGAATGGGAGGTTCTCAGTTATGACAGCGAAAGCATCACCATTCATAAAAAAAATGCTCCAGCACAAGGTTTGAAAAAATCCGCTGACAAGTCTAAGTTTCCAACCCATAAAACTGTGCAGCTTTTTGCAAACCAGCAGGGTAAATCGATATTGCAGTTTCAAATTCAACAAGACGGCGAAATCAATACGCTGCAACGAAGAACAGCTGCCAATCTACCCGTCAATATGCTTTCTGCCACCGGAAAAAATTGACCATGGGTACCGACATGAGCCTGGGTGTACCTAATCCGTCTGCTCTAAAAAAAAATTATTTTAAAAATTTAGGGCACCTCAATCTTTACCACGAGTTTCCTGAATTCAAGTCCATGCTCACGCACGGAAAAAACCCAGTCATTGCTTTGAATGAAACAAAGAAAGATGCATTAATCGCTCTTGAAATTCCTGACAGCAAATTTGTGATCGTCAGCACCCAAGAAGAACAAGGCAGTGCCAATTGGTTTTACCTGGTGCAGCAAGGCATCAGACTGAACTTTTTGTTTGAAGGCTACTACACCTGTGAAGTGCTGACACTCAAGTCCTGCACGACCAACACCAGAGACAACCGCAACCAACAATCCAAAGAGCAGAGAAAAATCAACAACGATGTGGTTCAAAACATTGTTGATAACTCTGAACCGATTGAATGGTTTAAATCCGTCATCAAAATGTGCATTGAGTTAAATGCCTCTGATGTGCATTTTGAAGTGCGCCAGGACAAAGCATTTTTGCGCATCAGGCGTGACGGTTTGATGCGCGATGTCAAAACCTACGACGAAAACACGGTCACCCAAGCCATGTCAGCCATCTACACACTGATGGCTGAAGAGCGCTCACGCTCTGAAGTGGCTTTCAATTTAAACGCCACACAATCTGCGTTGATTCCTATGACCATCAACCGTTCAAGTTACGGTTTGCGCTACCAAAGTCACCCTGCTGTCAGCGGTTACGACGTGATCATGCGGGTGCTTAAAACAGATGTGAGAACCGATGCCAATGATGCCCTTTCATTGCCTAAACTCGGTTTCACAGACTGGCAGGTGGATACCCTCAGGGATGCCTTAGGCACAGCCAATGGCGGTATTTTTATTGCAGGCATCACCGGCTCTGGAAAAACCACCACGCTAAGTTCACTGATGACGCAGTTGGCTCGCGCAGGTGACAGGAAAATCATTTCCATTGAAGACCCGGTGGAGTACCAAATTCCGGGTGTATCGCATTTATCGATTCAACGCGCGGCCGGTAATGAAAAATCTGATGCGGTCAACCCGTTTGCAAGTTCGATGATGGCGTTTTTGCGCATGGACCCGGATGTCGGCATGTTCGGTGAAATTCGCGACAGTTTGTCCGCTCAAATTGCTTACACCGCTATTCAAACCGGTCACAAACTCATGACCACCGTGCATGCAACTTCTGCGCTGGGCATTATTTCGCGCCTCACTTCTCCACAAATCGGTCTCAAGCGCTCGGACATTTGCCGCCCCGAATTCATTTCTGCCTTGGTGTACCAAGCGCTCATACCCAAAAATTGTGTGCATTGCAAAATTCCAGCCACGCAGGCCATGAAAGCTTCCGAGTTGTTGGTCTATGAAGCCATCTTTTTCCTGGATGTGAAAAAAATTTTTGCAGCCAGTGAACACGGTTGTCCGCACTGCTTACCTCCAAACCTCTCAAAAATCAAAAGCGGTCACGCAGGCGTGAAAGGTGTGACGGTTGCCGCTGAAATCATTGACCCGGATTTAAAGCTGCTTGAATACCTGAGCAACGAGCAGGATTTGAAAGCGTTTGAATATTGGCGCAATTCACAAACCTCTGCATTCAACAACCCGGACATGCACGGTAAACCGGCCTGGGGCCATGCTTTGTATGAAATGTCGCAAGGCAGCATCGACCCCTACCATTTTGAGAAAGTGTTTGGTCCGCCCCAAAAACTCAAAATCAGCGCGAACGAGTTGAGCGATGGTTGATATTGTCAAATCGTTTCTCATCTGGCAAGGCCAAATAGACTTGCGCGCCCGTCGTGCCGATTTTTATTTTGATCTAGGCATGACTTTGGATGACAAGATTCCCTTGTTCACCACTTTGCGTAAATACGAATCTCGAGCGCGTGAACGCAAGCAAGTCACCGCGCCCTTGTTTTTGCACATTTTGAAGCGAATGCAATCCGGTTCATTATCCGAAGCACTGCGTGGCGTGGCGGCAGATACCGAGTTGATCATGTTGGATGCGGTGCAGACCGCCGGTGACCAGGCACTGGCCTCTGGATTGAAATTTCTAGCCAGCACGGTTGAAAAAATTGACCATCTCAAAGGGGTGGCACGCAAAGCTGTGGTGTACCCCATCATCATGATTGTTGTTTTTTACTTCATGTTGTATGGGTTTTCCACCGAAGTGGTTCCCATTTTGAGCTCTATTCTTCCGCCCGAGCAATGGCCTTTTTTGGGAAGAATGTTGTATGCCACTGCAACCACGGTTCAAAAGTATGGTGTTTACATCATTATGAGTTTCTTCTTGCTGATTGCGCTTTTTTTATACACCTTGCCCATTTGGACGGGACGAGTGCGGCGGTTTCTTGACCCCTACCCGCCATGGGTTTTGTACCGCGATTTTTCAGGTGCCATGTTGATCGTGTCTTTGTCCACACTGATGCAATCCGGCGTGTCATTGCGCTCATCGCTTGAGCGTTCGCTGCGATTCAGCTCGCCTTGGTTGGGCTGGCATGTCCGCGAAATCCTCACACGCTTGTCACGTCCGAACTCATCTACTTTTGGAGATGCATTTCAAACCGGTGTATTGAACCAATATTTGGAAGACCGCATTCAAGATGCTGCGGAACGGCGCAATCCTGTGGAGGCATTTGTCAAGATCGGTGTCGGCTCTATCGACAGGCTTGCCGCCTCTATCGAAGCATCCGCCGCGAGATTGAACAGCATTTTGCTGGTCATTTGTGGTGCGATCCTGGGTTTGATGATGGCTGGTTTTTTTGGCACTGCCATGGAATTGCAGTCAGGCATATCCACTGTGAATTCACCAAAACAATTGAAGTAAAGATGTACACAACTCAAACAGGTTTCTTTTATTTCACTGACCGAATGAGAGATTGCTATGCATAAAACACTCAACCTGAAACACGCAAACCCTGCTGGCCGTCAACAGGGTTTTAGTTTGATAGAGATTTCTTTGGGCCTGGTTTTGGTCGTCGGTATTGTTGTTTCCATCTACCAAATCTTGCAATACAACGCATGGATCGAACAAGCCAAAACAGTGGCAGGGCAAATCAAAAAAGTTAACGAAGCTGTGTCTACGTATGCAGGCAATTATTCAGACGTATTGAGTAATAAAAGCATCCCGCCTGAATGTGAAACGGTTTATTACGGTGTCGTCGATGCGGGCGCGGATGTCAACTCAGTCAATGTAAGCTCAGCCCCTAGCAGTTGTTCCAAAAATTTCGGCGCCAGTCCCAATACAGTCAGGGTGGCCAATGTCATGCAACCGACACTGGACGAACTGAAACAACTGAACTTACTCTCCACCGCTTCAAGTTACGAACCGTTATTTATCACCGACAACCGGGTGGTTTACAAAGACGCTAGCAACAGAAATGCGTTTTTACCCCCAGGATACGCGGTGCTGATTCAGCGTGTTTGTGTGAATAACCCGAACGCAGCAGTTGATTCGGCCAATTACTGCGCCTCACCCAGCCCGGGTTATTACGACTTACAAACCTTGGTGTTCAGCAGCCAACCCTACAGCGATAAAGCCGTTAAAAACGGGGGTGTGACCAATATGCTTTACACCGCCTACAAAGCAGCCGGTGTGGATGCGCTGTTAGCCGCTGATGGCATTTCCAAAACCACTGACCCTAATAACGGCAATGCCGATATCACCAGGAAATACCCTTTGATACCTGCCAATTCAAATGGCCAGACTTTTCTGCCCAACCCACTGAAAGTTGCTGGTGATGTAGGTTTGAAAAATATTCTCGCCATGCGTGGCGGTTACAGCAGCAGCGTGAGAACCAGTTACTTGCGCCCTGACGGCTTGACGCCTATGTCCGGCAATTTAAATATGGGCAATAACGACATCTTAGATGTCAACAATATCACCGCCTCTGGAGATATCAAAACACCTAATGGCACCATCACTGCTTCCAATTTTGTCGCCACCAACCAACTCACTGCCCGCGAAATCAATACAAGCAGTATCACCTCCAGCGGAAATATCAAGGGGTTTAATTTTGTGGCTGAGGGTAGTATCCGTGCCAATGACCGCATCTTCACCGGCAAAGAGGGAGACCCCAACTGCGCTGTTACATCTGATCAACATGGCGGGGGTTATGGTGATATCAACGCCTGCAGAGACATGGTTGCAAAAGGTTATGTCAAAGGATTTGCCGCATTGCAAGCGGGCCCCAGTAACGATGTTGGCATTCTGTTAAGAAATGATGGTTCAATTGAAGGAAAGACCATCAACGTAGATAAATTTAAAAATGTAACTAATGTCAGTGGCATCACTCAATCCGGCCTTTTAAAGAATTCAGGTGGCATTACCAGCACAGGCATTATTGAGACGACCAAAGACTTCATCACTGCAGCCACTCAACAAGTACAAGCCGGTTACTTTAGGTTTTTAAACACAGTGGCAGAA
>JACCDO011600162.1_pt1 | contig 10646 bp, 10 predicted proteins | sample 7446101 | NCBI WGS metagenome assembly JACCDO01 (sample SAMN15323440, study PRJNA562643) | freshwater metagenome | isolation source: river surface water | place: USA:Blue River Watershed | collected 2017-08-16
AGTTTTTGGCGGTTTAGGGTTCGTACTGGGATTGAGTAGTTCAGTGACTGTACAGTGTGTTGCATTATTGCGGTGATTTTAGAGATTTAGTTAATCTAATAAAAGCGTTCAAAATTGAAAAATAATTGTGTTAAGATGAAGTTGTTGGTAAAATTTTGATTTGAAAAAATTAGGAAGAATAGGGTTAGGTGTGCTAGATCTAAGCACTAAGACTATATGTAGAAATACTTGTAATAAAACAATGTTAATAATCACATCTTACTCTAATGTACAAAATTATTACTATTTCCACCGGTACTAGCCGGTGATAAAAAAATAGGGGAATATAGGGAAATACTTGTAGTAAGGCTGATCAGATTAGGGAATAAGTGATGCCGCACTTGATCATCCTCAGAAGTAAACCAGAGAGTGACACCAGCGTGACGCATCTGCATGGGCATGGCTCGTACCAGATCCTGCTGCAAAAGAAACGCACCACGGGAAATTGGACATTTCCCGGGGGAAAAAGGTATTGTTATTCATCCATTCAATCTCAATTGTTCACTATTTTACGTGCTTTTACCCACTCACTTTCCATATATAGGAGCGAAAGCATTAACGAATTTATGAAATCAAGTGAAAATATATTTTTAAAAGATAAAGTGAATCGTTACATCGCGGTGAAAGGTTTCATCAAGACATGCGGATATGGCGAAGGATATGAGAAGAGAGACATCACTGTGCCTGGTGTGAAGCTTTTGGATAGTAAATATAGTGAAGCTCATCCTGTTCAGTTCAATAATTGTTCCATTCCAGCTAATTTAATGTCAGTATTAGTAAGTTCAAGAGGAATACCAGTTGGACTTGAAAAATATAATGTGAAATCGGCTTACGTAGTACTTGTTAAGGTATTAGCTTACTTACAAATCCAATCAATTATTAACTCATCGAATCCACCTTATTCAGGATCCACGGGTCGCATTCTATAACCCTAAAGAGTTGCATATACCAGGTTCTAAACATGAAGTACAAACATCTTGGAATAAGAATCCTAATTGTAAAAACGGTCATATTTGGGTGGATGCCGAGAGAATTTTACGCTTTCCCAATGCGCCCGTTGATAAATCATCCAAAAAATTATGTATATTGAATGACGACGTTACTATCGCAGAGATCAGGAGGGCTATTGAGTCAATACGTAATCCTGCACCACAAATTTTTAAATTTGTTAAACAACTTGCGATAACACCTACGTCATCGCCGGTAGCGTCCCCTGTTAGCAGCCCTATTCCTTCACCGCAAAAATCAATTACGGGATTGGCTGTCTCTAAACGACGATCTATTTGTTACGATTCTATTGATACTTCCAAGTTACTTGCTGGATTCAAAGTTGATAAGTACATTAACTCCAGCAACTACCAAGAAATATGGAGCGATGGTACACTCACTCACTCATTCATTCATTCATTCACGTACTTATATACTCACTCACTCATTCATTCATTCATTCATTCATTCACGTACTTATATACTCACTCATTCATTCACTCATTCACTCACGTACTTACTCACTTGCTATCACTTAGGTGCGTATCGCCTATTCATAAAAGTCAACATTCATCCCGACTCTAATGTTGGTCGAGAACTTTCGACTAGATTATCTGAAATGGGTATCCACGTGACTTCAGAATTCCACATCCCATTAGTAGACTTACGAATTCCAGGTACTTACTTACTTACTCACTCACTCACTCCCTTACTCACTCCCTTACTCACTGACTCACTCACTCACGCATTTAGGGCGTTACGTTGCATGCATTAAAGAGTTGATTGCTAACGGCTCACTAATGACGCACATAGTCGATGCATACGTCAGAAATCTAGAAAAATTACGAATTTCCTCCACTGAAAGCCATCACCGCATTATGGGCGGCAACTACTTCACTCGCGAGTACGGCGACGAGAAGGAAAGCGTGAAGTTTGAATTGAAGTACTCCATGTTTCGCGATTCAATATGTAATTTCTTGCGTGCGAAGATATTGGAGTATGTCAATGTAGTTCCGCAGCACACCAAGGTATCGCTGTCACTCACTCACATACTCACTCCTCACTTACTTACTCACTCACGCAATTACAGGCATTAGAAAAAGATAATTATTACAATGATGCCAAAGCCGGCAAGAAAATACATTTCAAACAATTTTATGTGCTCGATAAATCGGCACATGCTCTACATGACCTCTTTGCATATAACGAATTTTATTTACATTGGAAACCTAGGTAACCATTACTCACTCACTCACTCACTCATTCACTCATTCACTCACTCACTTGCGCAGGTTAACCATCTTCAAACTGGATGCAGAACAGATCATTGAAGCGAACAAAGCCAAGACAACGTGGGAGAGAATCATGGGTAGCAAGCTAACGCACGAGATCCTTTCATCGAAGAATACATACGCGAGGTACTCCTTCACGCTACTCACTCACTCACTGCTTGATTTACCCACTACCTCATCCTTAGTCGCAAGAAGCACGTGGTCAAGGAGGCTATCAAGCATCTCGGATTATGGCCGCATAAATGCGATTTCAGCGTGAACCACAACGGCTCTCACAAGCTACAAAGTGGTAGTATCAAAGGCCTAACACTGTCATTGAAAGGACCCGGAATCAATGAAACGATTCGAGACGTCCACGATTTCTGCTAGACGACGCAGCAGGCGCAGCTCATTGTATTTAATTACTTACACTCTTACTGTACACACTATTACACTATCTGCTACTCCTTCAACCTGGCTTGCAGCTGCAAGTCCGCCACGTGCCGCGTGTACTCGTCATTCGAAAGAGTAGGTGCCCAAAATGGATTGATTAGATTATTAAATTGGTTACTGATTTTTGCTAACGAGGTAGGGTTTGATGCAATGAATGGACCGTTGGAATATGTCGGTTCGTCGATTGGCTCACCCATCAGCAGTAACAGCTCACTATCCTCAAGTGCGGTGACAGTAATGTCTTCGTTCGCACTACTATCCGTTGGGAATACTATATAATCGCCGTGGTCAGCGATCGTACCGGAAGCCAGCTTTCCTCTTGTGACATGAATGACTCCCGCCGCTGGACCAGACTCTGATAGTCTATTTATTGTAATGGATTTATTCTACGAGTGAGTGAGTGAGTGAGTGAGTGATTAAGATAGTGAGTAAGTAATTATCTAACCTTCTTCAGCTTCACTTGTATTATCGCCATAGGTGTGGAGGTGCAAGAATTGCCAGGACCAACGATTTCTTCGTTATTGATAGATAAACTGCCGCAAATAACCCTGAATGTGTTATGTGCTTCGTCGCGATACACAGGAATGGACTCATTTCGCAATATTGTGACCGCGGGGTCGCCGTACTTGTCGCGCTCAGGTAAATTAATCCATAATTGATATAATTCAATTTTTTGAAATCTATTTTTGTTTGTATTCCACATTTCTTCGTGAATAACACCACGTCCACTTGCCATCCCTTTTAAGTTAGTAAGTGAGTAAGTAAGTAAGTGAGCAAGTGCATGAGTGAGTAAGTGCATGAGTGCAAGAGTGCATGAGCGCATTAGTGAGTGAGTTAGTGTCATACATTGAGTATCTCCATCGCCGTAATCCATTATAATCCCTTCTGAATCACGATGCTTTAAACCACCATCTATGGTGATTGTGACGGTAGAAAACCCACTATGAGGGTGGGCTGGAAATCCTTCAGGTAAGAACAAGTTTGTGATAGTTCTTGTCGGATCGAATGGCATGAATGAATGCTGATGATGCACTAATAATAGAAATGGAGATAATGGTTGTCTTGTGCTGAGTGTATTAGTCGACATAAATGACATCGGTATTACACGTCCACCTTCAGTGAGTACGTAAGTGCGTGAAAGTGAATTTAAATACAAATAGGATCGTACCGATGGCTGACAACACCTTTTGGCTCAAGTCCTTCATGTTCATCCAGTCAAATACCTGTGCTACTACTCCTCCGTACACCGGCCAAACGGGCAGTCGCAACGTCGACACCATTCTTCCAGCTACGTTGTTGCTACGATCACCGGGTGACTGACGGATACCGACACGCAGTGAATGCACAACTCCATGCAATAGCACGAGCACAGCCGCAAGTCTTGCTAAAAACATCAAAAACGCTGCAAATAATTATAATCGCGCAACTAAATCGATAAAACTGCTACCAAGAAAGGTGAAGAAAAAAATGGAAGAAAAAAAATAGCGAAAGGGTGTGGAAAGCGATGTTTAGAAACCTTTTTTTAATGTTTTACTAATAAGAAAAAAAATGCGAACAACTAATAGAGTTTGCTGAGCGGATTATCGTCAATGAGGCTGGTCACTTGATGAGACCCAAAGTGCGGCACCCAGTCTTACCAGTTGTAATTCGTATTTGGGATCTAAACCGAAGAACGTCATTGCAATAGCAATGCTTTGCTGGTATTTCAAACATCGAAACGTTACAGAAGCATCGCTTAACTGTTAGTGTGTGATCCATTACATCGGAGTAATGTGACCAGCGGGTATCAACTGCGGGTCGGGCCATGTTGAGTGTCGTGATCTACATGCTAGAATAATCGAGTAGACGGGTCCACCGTTGATGCTCAAGCTTTTTATTATTAATTTCTTGCTCGGTGTCTCATTTCTTGTTCAATCCTAGCATGTCCATGGTATAGTTAAACACTTCTTGAGCTAATTTCTCATTTGTTTTCTCCTCTTGGAACACTGCATTTCCCGGTTTTATCGCCTTCAGATTGCTATAATATGGTATGATATCGCAGTCAGTGTCGCTGCGAGGCGTCAATCCTGTTAGATTAATTATTTCTAATGCAGAAATTTCTGGAGATTTTAAGAAAATTTGCTTCAATGGGTATGTAAGATACCTCGTTAATTGCAATGAGTGCATATGTCTATCCAATGACGTATTCACTAAACCCGGCGTGACTGCTGCTACAACTACCTTGCTATTAGGCAGTAAACGTTTTTGTAATTCAATAGTAAATAGTATATTGAATAGCTTGGAATTTGCATAAGCATCCCAACAGGAATAATTATCATTTTTTTCATTTAATATTGATTTATAATTACTCAATGTTATAGTTGCATTCTTTTCTAACTTGCTGGATACGTTGATGATGTGACTATAACTATTGTTTAATTCTGTTGAATTAATTAAGTTTGGTAACAGCTTCATCGTCAAATAAAATGGTCCTATATAATTCGTCAGCATTGTGCTTTCTATTAACTTATTCTTAGTTGTATGGAGGGTATAGTTTGGTTGCAATACTGCGGCATTGTTGATAAGTATATCAACATTGCTTTGAGATGCTACAAAGTTATCTATGCTATCTAGGGATTGCAAGTCTAATTCTTCAACATCAATAGTAAGTTTTTTTTTGTTATATTTACTTACTAAATCATGCTTTATTCTTGTTCCTAACTTGGTGTCCCGAACCGCCATGATCACATGACCTCCAGCGAGCGCACATACTTCAGTTAAGCCTTTCCCGATTCCACTACTGGCACCAGTAATTACTACTTTCTTGCCTGTTAAGTCTGGTGGTTTCGGTTTAGGTATAGTCAGCCAATACAGCGATAATGCACCTAACGCGCCGTAGTAGAAGGGAAGGAGGCTGTCTCCGTCGTCATCGTTCATCAAACACGCCTTTCACCGAGCACTAGTGCTACAAAACACTGGTACCAAGTGACTCATTTCCAAAATTGAAATTTCTCTCCACACCCCTGCAGGAAATTAAATGAAAGGAAGAGAAAGGAAGAGAAAGGGAAAGACAAGGTGATGGATGTGAGTAGAATGATGCTTGCTACCTGAACACAAGCTTACAATACCTAGTTCCTGCTGCAAGTGAGACTTCTGATTCTGTACCGGTACAATCGATTCTTGGTTGCAGTGAGCAAGCGTAAATTATGCGGGGTTTGATTTTTTACTTTGCTTCGTTAGTTATTGAGCAAAAACAAACAATTAGTGATTACAACTTGATTACAACTCATCAATTTCAAAGCAATTATATGGTGTGTACCGGTATGGCAAGTTGAACCTGTGTATCGAAACTACCAAGATCCAGATCCTACGGTCTTAAGAACGTCTACGTGACCAGTACCTGTCGGGACTCGTAGGCGTGATCATGGCGGATAATTCGCAGCGAAAGAAATTATTGATAAATTTCAGTACCAGTGGAATAGGGGGCATGATGGCATGGCTGGTTGTGCATCCTGTGAACACGCTGGCGATTCGCTTGAATCTGCACACATTGCAGAATCCAGGTAATGTAAAAGTGTCGTTTGTGTCATATGTAAGTCAGACTGTTAAGAAAAGCGGTGTTATTTCATTATACGATGGTTTGAGTGCTGGATTATTGAGACAAGTCTTCTATGCAACTTCACGTTTAGGCTTATTTGAAGTATTCCGTGACGAATTAGCAAAAGTTCGTCCAACTGATTTTTATTCTAGATTATTTTGTGGTGTTACATCTGGTGGTTTAGCAGCACTGATAAGCTGTCCAGCTGAAGTTACATTGGTGAGATTATCTAATGACTCTACTTTACCGATTGAAAAAAGAAGAAACTATACTGGAGTTACAAATGCATTCACTAGAATAATGAGAGAAGAAGGATTTAAAGCATTTTTTTCTGGTAGTGGGCCTTTTGTGAATAGAGCGATGTTGGTTGGTGCTGTTCAAGTAGGTACCTATGATCAATTTCGTGATTTATATAGGACTCAATATAATGTCACTCATGAAGTTACAAACGTTTTTGCGGCGTCGATGACATCAGGAATTATATATTCAGTTATAACTATGCCATTTGAAAGTGCTAAAAATAGAATGGCATTTCAAAAACCTGATCCAGTGACTAAGATACTACCTTATCGCGGTGTTATTCAAACAATTGGTTCGATTGCCAGGAGTGAAGGAGTCTTAAGTTTGTGGGCTGGGTTCTCTCCATACTACTTAAGATGTGGCGGACATACCGTTTTTATGTTTCTATCTGTCGAGTGGTTAAGGAGGCACATGAATGACTATTTCAAGTAGAGTGATAGGTTTGAAGATCGTTTAGTTTTGTTGCTTCTTGTATTCTATTTACAACGTTGAAACTTTAGAGTTGTTTGAAACATTACTATTGCTATTACTATTTGGTACTACAGCACTACTATTGACTCTATTGGGTGATGGAATACTTGGAAAATTCACCAATTTTGTGGTAGTCATAATGTCTTTGATGCTTGCTGTATTATCATCTAACTCTTCATCTAATTTAGTAATCAAACTGATCAAATTACTATGTCCACCTAAGCTCATGATTTCATTCTCTACTTGCTTCCTTAGCTCCTTCAATGTATCACGAGTGTATGCGATACTACCAACATTTTCCATGTATGCCACGGCATATCTCTTCACATCAGTATCTTCAGTTCGTTGCCTTAGTATATTTAGTAATTGAGTGTCTTCTGGATTGCTATTTACGGCGTGAATAATGGGAAAGCTAAATTTTCCCTCTGTTAAATCCTCACAAAATGATTTGGTTTGCATGTAGGCAACATTACTTATATTCAAGAAATCATCTCTTATCTGAAAGTATAAAGATAAGGAATTGAGTAAATTGGTAAAATTGTAGTCACTACAAGCGGTGCAGAATGGCTGCATAATACCTACAGCTAGCCTAAATAATCCACCTGTTTTATCTAATACCATGGATTTATATTGTTCCTCTGAGGGACAACGAACCGAATCCCTCCATATGATATCTTGTCCTTGTCCTCTATGTAAATTTAGCAATTCTAACACAAAAGTGTTCATTGCATCTTTATTATTTAATTCATTACATTTTTGCAGTGCTAAAAAATAAACATAATTTGCACAATTAATAGTATTTGCGATACCAAATATAGAATGAGCAACTGGTAATCCTCTGCGTAATTTCGAATTATCTTCAATATCATCAACAAGCAATGATGCGTTATGCAAGGATGAAATAATCTCCTTGATAATAACAATTTTATCATTAGGCAGTTGTAACCATTCATTGAAGCAGTCAATCAATGCGCCGCGTATATCTTTGCCCGGTATTTGATTTAGGTACGCAAAAGGCTCCAAGCACTGCTTGTCCCGGAGGTGGGTGCAGCTAGACGCACTCATTGCAGCGCAAACTCTATTCGATTATTGCGATATATTTGCTTCGCCAAAAAAATCCATTTATATTAGGGTGTGGATATACCATATGGGTGTAACATATAGGTTATCGTAACAAATATACCAATTAAAAGAATGAAATTAAAGAATTCTTAATCTATTGCTTCGTTATCGGTCATCAATAGTGCACCTCTAACAAATCTCAACTGTCTATGTTAACCTGTACCGGTACCAAATTTGGAGTGTACCGGCAGTCAAAAATCAACCAAAAAATTCAAGTGGAAAAAACACCCATTCCAAACATTGCGATTTCTGGGCGGTGGACCTGCATCTCTGGTCTCGTTCCTGTCCGCACCCGCGGCCTCTTTGAGCACTTACTGCGGTCTTGCTCACGCGCTCGTTGCAGATTCATTCACGCACTCATTGTAGATTCATTTAAGCGCACGTGGGTAGATTCATTTACGCACACGTTGGTAGATTCATTCACTCGCACGTTGTACATTCACTCCCTAGTGCATTACAATGTTACAAATCTCGTCTAAAGATTTAGATTTTGGGTTTATACCTTACGTGCCTGCAGGAATCACTTCATCGTCGTCATTTATAAAAGTATTCCAGATTAAAAACACAAGTCCACATCATATTAAACTAGCTCTTGATGCCACTAAGTTTAATCCCGTTCCGAATAGTAATGTACCTGTGATGATATACATGTATCATTCTTATGATCAAGATAGCGTAAGGTAAATATAATTACGAAATCACTATAATTTTATTTTCTGGTAACTCTCTTCTCACACGCCATACTTTTTATTTTTAGTACTAATACTAATTTGCGTCAATATTTAAACGAATTAAATGAGGTGCAAAGCATAGCACTATCCCAAGATTTGGATGATAGCTCTAAGCATCACGGAATCGACAACATTATCTTAAAATCGCTTCAATCAGTGAATATTTTTGTGGTAATGATACCATTATTTGTATCCGATTATGATGGTACATCACCCAGGCATGGAAGAACGTCGTTATTTAAGATATCGTTGAAACTTTGTGTTACTTACTCATTACCAACAATCTCTGGTGTTGCAAGTGAGAATAGAGTTGATGATGAGATAAAATTGACTGATTTCTCATCAGAGCGTATAAATGAAAGCATTATTAACATTAACTCCACATTGTGTACACCAATCCTACACATCGACGAGAAGGAGATTGACTTTGACTCCTGCATACTGAACAATACGTACATCCGGTGAGTCCTACCCAATAATCAAACGTATTTGCTAACTAACTAACTAACTCATTATTCAATTTTCAGGGATTTCCAATTGTGGAATCGATCAGAGTGTAATTTGTTTGTTAAGATCAACTACGCCCAAGACATTGGTAACGAGACTAATTGTCCGTTAGTATTTCAAGAGTACGATACTGGTCGTGTGTTGCCGTACGGTGACACACACAACGATTCGTTAGTCCTTAATGCTTTTGCGTCGAAACGGATTCGGATTTCATGTAAAGCAACAGAATTAGGATATTTTAGCTACAATTTTCGATTTGAAAACCTCACAAATCCGTTGAATGTGCTTGGAATCACTTGCAAGGTACATACGATACTGAAGGAGGAGAATGACGTATTCAGCATCGAATATGATAGTGGTTTAGTCCTTCAAACTGGACAAGTTTTGGAATTTGGTGACTGCTATTGCGGTGTTCCGATAACCAAGCGGCTTTGGCTCAAGAATACGTCGAAAGACGAGCTATCTTTCCAAATCAATAGTAATTACCCCGAAGAGATTAGTTTTGACACTACCGGCAGGTTTATGCAACCAAATGAAAGCAGTAATACGCTTGATCGTAGTGTGCATAATAGCGTGCACAATACGAGTGTTGCTACCAAGCCTGCGACATCCGCTATGGTGCTATCGCTGATTCCGCCCACTGAGGGGACAAACAATAAAATCAAGAATGATAGTGGCAGTAATACCTTGTCGTGGACTAATATCAACACCGGTCGCAATGTGAATAGCGTCAGTAAACTATCCAGTATTACAGTCAGCAAAGATTTCTTGACTGGTTACTCACTCCCATTGGGTGTGGATAGTGACACTTACGAGGTGACAGATTTATACAAGAAAGAGTATCATCGCCACCTCTTAGGAGATGAGTATCGACTATTCGTTAGTGGTGGCGGTCATAAAGCCACCAATCCCCGCGGTCCATGCTCTCCAGAAGCGGTTCCTTCTGCGGGGAATCTCCGCAATCAATTCAAGATTACAAATTATCAGAACTATGTTACATACGATGAAGACTCCCATGAAAATATGAGAAATAATAGTAATAACGAAAAGGAATTTTTGTATATAGCACCTGGTGCCACTCGTTTGATTATTGTAACGTTTTCGCCGTCTCTGGATAGCGGGAGTAGCAAGGATCCAGGATCCATGGTGGGTCGAAAACTTAAAATTATTATAAGTTGGAAGGAACGG
>JACCDO012359673.1_pt1 | contig 10646 bp, 10 predicted proteins | sample 7446101 | NCBI WGS metagenome assembly JACCDO01 (sample SAMN15323440, study PRJNA562643) | freshwater metagenome | isolation source: river surface water | place: USA:Blue River Watershed | collected 2017-08-16
GATGACTTGACCGATCCGTCACCAGCGACAACCTTCTTACACTTAGACTCCACGGTTGTGTTGTCACGTGATATTGCTGCTTTGGGTATCTACCCAGCGGTTGATCCATTAGATTCCACCAGCCGTCAGCTTGACCCACAAGTGGTTGGTCAAGAGCACTATGAAGTCGCTCGCGATGTTCAGATGACATTGCAGCGCTACAAAGAATTGCGCGACATTATTGCGATTTTGGGTATGGACGAATTGTCACCAGAAGACAAATTGGCTGTATCACGTGCCCGTAAGATTCAGCGTTTCTTGTCCCAGCCTTTCCACGTTGCTGAAGTGTTTACTGGTTCGCCAGGCAAATACGTTCCATTGAAAGAAACCATCCGCGGTTTCAAAATGATCTGCAGCGGCGAATTGGATCACTTGCCTGAGCAAGCGTTCTACATGGTGGGTTCAATTGATGAAGCCATCGAGAAAGCTAAGAAGCTTTAATCGCTTTCATCTAGGGAAATTATGTCAAACATACATGTCGACGTAGTTAGTGCCGAGCAGTCCATTTTCAGCGGAGAGGCTAAGTTTGTAGCTCTTCCAGGCGAAGGTGGTGAGCTCGGTATCTTGCATGGCCACACCCCATTAATTACACGCATTCGTCCAGGCTCTGTTCGGATTGAAAAGGCAGATGGCGATGAAGAATTCGTGTTTGTTGCTGGTGGTTACTTAGAAGTTCAGCCAGATCGCGTCACCGTATTAGCGGATACCGCTATTCGTGGCCATGATCTTGATGAAGCAAAAGCCATCGAAGCTAAGAAGCGTGCAGAAGAAGCAATGCAAAACCGTGGCACTGACTTTGATTTGGCTTTGGCCCAATCTGAGTTTGCTATGGCTGCTGCACAGTTGGCTGCTATTGCCCGCTTCCGCCGTAAGAAGTAATTACCGGCCATCCCCTTGCTGCTAAACGATCGGTTCTTAAAAGCCTGCTTGGGCGAAGCGGTTGATCAAACACCCCTTTGGCTCATGCGTCAGGCTGGCCGATATCTCCCTGAATACAATGCAACCCGCGCTAAAGCTGGAAGCTTTCTAGGGCTCGCAAAAAATCCTGCATATGCTACCGAAGTAACCCTTCAGCCATTGGATCGCTATCCACTAGATGCGGCCATTTTGTTTTCTGATATTTTGACCATTCCAGATGCGATGGGATTAGGCCTCAAATTTACTGGTGGTGAAGGCCCAAGCTTTGATCACCCTCTTCGCACCGAAGAAGCGGTTAAAAAATTGCGCGTCGCCGATATGGGCGAACTGAAGTATGTATTTGATGCTGTTTCTGAAATTCGTAAAGCACTTATTCAAGACGGTAAGCAGCGCGTACCTTTGATTGGCTTCTCTGGAAGCCCATGGACATTGGCCTGCTACATGATTGATGGTTCTGGCTCCGATGATTTCCGTCATGCTAAAACCATGATGTTTAGTCGCCCTGATTTGTTGCAGCACATCTTGGATATCAACGCTCAATCGGTTGCTGCATATTTAACTGAACAAGCAAAATCTGGCGCACAAGCGTTGATGATTTTTGATACCTGGGGCGGGATGTTGCCTGACGGTTGGTATCAAAAGATGTCTTTGGCATCGATGCAAAAGGTGATTTCCTTATTGCCACGCGAACATGAAGGCAGAAAAATTCCGATCATTATGTTTACCAAGGGCGGCGCAATTTGGTTAAACGATATGGCGCATGCTGGCGCTGATGTCATTGCAATTGATTGGACGATCTCGCTCAGCCGTGCTCGTAAGCAACTGCTCGCATTGAACAAGCCTTTGGCGTTACAAGGCAACTTAGACCCCCTCATTCTGTTCTCTGAGCCAAAACAGATTGCAGAGCAGGCAAATCTCCTTCTAGAAGATTTAGCAGGCGCCCCGGCCCTTAAGCCAGGCCTGCACCCTCTAGATGGACATATCTTCAACTTAGGTCATGGAATCTCCCAATTTACGCCGCCTGAAAGTGTAAGCGCATTGACAGAAACTGTAATTCAGCGCTCAAGAGCTCTTAGGTCAAAGCAATAATCCTGAGTACTCGCTAACTTAAGCTTGGAATTTTGATAAAAGTTATGCACAGATCAGTGCAAATTTCAAAATTCATGAAGATTCCGTATAAAGATAAACATTAACTTCCAGAGTTTATCCTAAACTATTGATTCATATAGATTTTTAATAAAAAGCTCAAAAATAGTGCAAATCTAGATAGCTGGTAAATTGGCTTATAAATCAGAATCATTGGATGATATCCACAGACTTATCCACAGGTAAAACGAAAGATTGAAGTAAATAATGGCTCCACCCATCGTGGTTCAGGTAGTTGTTGATAAGCCCTTGGCGCAGGGCTTTGATTACTTATGGGATTCTGAAAAGTTAGGGGCAGCTCCAAAAGTAGGACGGTTGGTAGAGGTGCCTTTTGGGCGTTCAAGTTTGGTCGGGCTTGTAATAAAAGTTAGTGCACACTCTGATTTTGAAATCGACAAACTAAAGTCAGTCACCAAGTTGGCCCCATTACCTGCTTTCGAGCCAGCAGCCCTAAGACTGATTAACTTTGCAAGCCAGTATTACATCCATGCGCTTGGAGAAACCATCATTCCAACAATTCCACAGATGTGGAAAAAGTCTGAGAATTGGGAAAAAATCCCCACAAAACTCATTGCTGCAGCAGAGAAGAAAAAGAAAAAAAGTCTGGAAGAGAAAAGCGAAGGATTGATTGGCGAAGCAGAATTAAATGCAGATCAAAAACAGGCGCTAGAAAAAATCCGCCAACGCAGTAGAAAAAAAAATGAATTTAAAGCCATGCTGCTTCAGGGCCAAACAGGCAGTGGAAAGACTGCAGTCTTTTTGAATTGGTTAAGAGAGGCTCTGAGCGATGAAAGTGCGCAGGTATTGTTGCTTGTTCCTGAAATTAATTTAACTCCACAGCTTGAACGAAGAGTGCGCGCCTATTTTCCAGAAAAGAAAATGGTGGTACTCCATAGTGGGGTGACCGAGAAAGAAAGAGGCATTGCTTGGTTCGAGGCAATGACTGGTAAAGCACAAATTATTCTGGGAACCAGATTAGCGGCGCTGACCCCGCTCCCAAATTTGCGCGCAATCGTTGTAGATGAAGAGCATGACCCATCTTATAAGCAACAAGATGGCATTCGCTACTCAGCGCGAGACCTTGCCATTTGGCGTGCGCATGATGTGAAGGTGCCAATACTGCTTTCATCTGCCACGCCCTCTTTAGAAACATGGACGGCAGCAAAAGCTGGACGTTATGAGCACATTCGATTAGATCAGAGGGCGCAAGGCGCGGGACTGCCTAGAGTCCACCTCATCAATACCCGCGATCCTCAGAATCAATATAGCCCTGGGGATGTTGGTAGGCCTAAAGATAAAAGCCCAATTACAAAGACTTTAGCCAATGCGATTAGTAAAAATTTAGAAGATAAAAAACAAAGCTTAGTTTTAATTAACCGCAGGGGGTATGCCCCGGTATTAAGTTGTAACGCCTGTGCATGGCTTTCTAAATGTCAACAGTGCAGCTCATATATGGTGGTCCATAAAGCGGGCGCGCTGACTAAAAAATCGGTCTTAAGTTGTCATCACTGCGGTCTGGCAAAACCGATTCCAAGTCATTGCCCGGATTGTGGCAATGCCGATTTAAAAAATTTGGGTCAAGGCACACAAAAGATTGAAGATGCTATTGAGGGAATATGGCCTGCTGCTAGAGTACTGCGAGTTGATACTGATGCTAGTAGAGGCAGCAAGGGCACGGAAGAGCTATTCCAAGAGATCCATCAGGGCAAGGTAGACATTGTCGTTGGCACACAAATGATTGCCAAAGGACATGATTATCAAAATATTGGGCTTGTCGGCGTATTGGATGCAGATGGAAGATTGTTTTCTCAAGACTTTAGGGCTGCAGAAAGACTTTTTGCACAATTGGTGCAAGTGGCTGGTCGTGCGGGGCGCTCTGGCAAAGAGGGCCAGGCCAGTGGAGACATTTATATCGAGACCCAATATCCTGAGGCTGCAGTATTTCAGTATTTGCTGCGACATGATGTAGATGGATTTTTATCTCACACCACTCATGAGAGACAGGAGGCTGGACTCCCACCGTTTTCACATCAGGCTTTAGTGCACGCGGAGGCAAAAAGCCTGGATAAAGCAATTCAATTTTTAAGTGCTCTTAAGGGGAAATTAAAGTCCCAGGGCTTTATGTCTGACGGGCTTCGAGCCTATGATCCTGTTCCAAAAGCAGTCATGCGGGTTGCAGGCACCGAGCGCGCACAACTCTTGATCGAAGCCGATAGTCGCAAACAGTTGCAAGAAGTTTTGGAGGCAGTTGATCGAGAATTACGAGCCAACTCTCAAGGACGCATCAGTAAAACAACTCGTGTACGTTGGTTAATTGAGCGCGATCCAATCGCAATTTAATTTTTGCTTAGGCGCCAGCTGTGGTGTTGTATTGATTAAGATTCATCAATTGATCAAGCTCAGAGGCGAGACTGCTTGGAGAGGCTGGTTTGATTTTGAATAGCCAAACGCTATAAGGCTTTTCATTCACTATTTCAGGAGATGAATCTACTGCTTCATTTAGTGCAACAATCTCGCCGCTCACAGGAGCATGGATGTCACTTGCCGCTTTGACAGACTCAATCACAGCAATTGCTTCACCCTGCTTGACCTGCTGACCTAGTGTAGGGGCTTGAAAAAACATGACGTCACCCAAAGCCTCTTGTGCATGATTGCTAATTCCAACCCACACTAGGCCATCACTTTGGACATCGGCCCACTCATGAGTCTCGGCAAATTTAAATGTGTCTTGGGAGTTCATTGGCAGCGTTTTATTTGGGATTGAATTTCGATCCCATGCGTGTGATGGCCTTGACCATCACGGGGTATTAAGTTTTGGCTGAACCGGTACGGTGTGTACGGTTGTAAAGGCAGCTGGCGCAAATCCAGCGTTGCTTACGATTGCTTGTTGGAATCCACGTGCCACCCTCAAGTCGTTTTTCGCGACTGCAAGAAGAGCAAAACTTAAGGCTCTGAGAGGTATCTTGGGTAGCAGCTGGAGTCGAGGTAGTCATGGGCAATCCGGGTAAGGCAAATCTTTATACAGAGGGTCTATTTTACCCGTTTTGTCCCACTGGGGCTGGGCTTAAGACAACCCTGACTGAATCGGCCGTTTTATTGCCATCAAAGTCTAGCCAAGCCTTGTTTTCAAAGTCATATAGCTTGCATTTGCGGGCAGTATCGAAGTACCAGTCCCAAGAGAACTTTTGCACAAAAATACGCTCTGGAAGGATGGTTTCCAGGGTGTTTTGGGCTTCTTGGAGCCGATAGAGGGGCACACTCATGTCCACGTGATGTGCCGTATGCTCCATGATGTGATGCATTAAAGAGCCCCAAATCCAGTTAAATGTAAGGTGAACCGTAGTGGAAACAAACGGTTGGGCGCGTAACCACTCAGACTTTTTGTCATACCAAGAGACTGATGGGTGTGTATGGTGAACGTAGACTACGAAACCAATCATGCCGTTCCAGAATAAGAATGGAACTGCGAAACCAGTAATGAGTGCAACCCAAATAGATTGACCAGTAGCAATTGCTCCTGCAATTAAACAGGCAAGCCAAATGATTGCGAAACCAGTAACAAGCAAATTGTCTTTTAAGAAAATTGGGCGATCACCCGGTTTATTTTTAGCATTTGGGAAGTACTCGCGTCTCCACCAAATTTCAATCAAGTAATAAAAAACCGGACCCCAGCCACTGCGATAAAGGCGCTCTAGAGCCTTACGCCATGGGGATAGCGCGTCATACTCAGATTTAGATAGGGGCGCCCAAACAAAATCAAAACCTTTTAAATTTGTTTGACCATGGTGCACTACGTTGTGACCAACATCCCACAAGCTATAGGGTGTGAGTGACGGCAAAAATGCAATGCGTCCTAATACTTTGTTGAGTTCGCGATTTGGAGTAAAGCTTTGATGGCAAGCATCGTGACCCAAAATAAAGATGCGACCAGTTACAAATCCAGCAACTAAGCCGAAAATAATTTTGAGAAAAATGTTTTCAACAAAAATCGTGCCAGCAATACAGCCAAGCCATAAGGTTGCATCGATAAAGAGAAGCATGATTGCGCGGCCTGTTTCGCCTTGCGCCATTGGAATTAGCCAGCTCCGAATAATTTTGCGGTGCGGTAATGGCGCCTCAGGAGGCAGCGGATTAGTTAGGGACGGCTCTGAAAGGGCTGAATTTAGATGTGTAGACACGATAAGAATCAATAAGTTAGACTCAAATGATAGTGGTTTTTGCTTTTCTATGCATGACGTAGGTCAAAAACCCCTTCTGTTTTGGCGCGCCCGGCAGGAATCGAACCTGCGACCCTTGGCTTCGGAGGCCAATACTCTATCCACTGAGCTACGGGCGCCAGGAAAAACTGGATACCCCGCCATTGTAAGTGCCTATAGCCCTACTCTCTAGTTATAATCACCGCAAAACAACCCTAAAACCCAATAAATAATAAATTCCTATGAGCAACGAGCACGGAAATCTGATCAAGTCCCCAAAACAACTCATCATCATGGTGTTTGCAAGCTTTTTTGTACCCCTGATCATTATTTTGCTGTTAATGGTGTTTGTAAATAATGGCAAGCGTGGCGACTCTTCAACCACTAGCGAGCAATTAATCAAGCCCGTTGCGCAGCTCAATTTCCAAGACTCCAGCGCGCCAGCGGACCCTAAAGCGCCTGCTGCTAAGTAAATGTTTCTAGCATTCAACAAAAGCTCGCTATAGGCGAGCTTTTGTTTTTAGTTGTCTTGGTCTTTTGCATCTAGGGCAACCTGATAGGCTTCTTTTTTTGTAATTCCTAATGCTTGAGATAGAACCGCAGCAATTTCTTTGCTGCCTAGATAAGGGCTAAGAGCGTTTGCCCATAGCATTAGGGTGTCCTGCCCTGGAGCCTCATCAGAGCTAGCCTGGCGCCCCGCCACTAGAACAATAAATTCACCCTTCAAGCTCTCTGCATTTTCTAGCCATGATGGGAGTTCACTCGCTTCAATTGAAACAAGTTGCTCAAACTTTTTAGTTAATTCACGGCAAATAAAGACTTGGCGTGTTGGCTCTAAAACAGTTGAAAGTAAAAGTAGTGTGTCGCGAATGTGATGTGGAGACTCAAAGAAGATGCTTGTTTTTTTGCTGCTGCAAATATCTTGCAATAGTGCATCTCGCTCCTTGGTTTTATTCGGCCAGAAGCCTAGGAACTGAAAACGCCCTTCTGAATTCAGCATCACCGAGCCGGATGCAGAGATTGCACAAGACACTGCACTGGCACCAGGAATGGGAAGCACTCGATACCCTGCCTTCTGTACTGCATGGACTAGCCTCGCCCCAGGATCTGAAACTCCAGGGGTTCCTGCATCCGATATATATGCCCAACGCTCACCGTTTGCAAGGCTTTGAATAACAGTTTGCGCACCTTCAACTTCATTATGTTCATGAAGTGCCAAACATTTTTTGTGGATGCCAAATTGCTGTAAAAGTGCTGCACTATGCCTGGTGTCCTCACAGGCAATGCCATCCACCGCATTTAATACATGTAACGCCCGCAAGGTGATATCCCCCATATTGCCGATTGGGGTGGCAACCATATAAAGGGCTCCAGCAGGCAAATCCTGTTGGTTCAAAAAATCAAATGAGCCTATTTCCATGGGGACATCTTCTGCGTAAGATTGGTGATAAGTAAGAGCATACGTTGCTTTAGAAATTAACCCCAGTTTGGCGCATAATATTGGCATGGATAAAAATACTATTGAAGCCCTGCGTAAGCGCGCATCACAACATTTTTTAGACAGCATTGCAGTAAAGCAAGAGGCTGAAAAAGTTCTTCCTGAATCTGTTGCTCGCGGCGTACTGGCAATGGTAGATTGTTTGAAGTCTGGCGGCAAAGTCATGGCCTGCGGCAATGGCGGTTCTGCTGCCGATGCTCAGCATTTTGCTGCAGAACTCATTGGCCGATTTGAGCGCGAGCGTGAAGAATTGGCGGCAATTGCATTAACGACAGACTCATCTATTCTGACCGCCGTTGGAAATGATTACAGTTACGACGATATCTTTAGCAAACAAGTCCGCGGGCTTGGAAAAAAGGGCGACATCCTTTTGGGAATTTCAACCTCCGGTAACTCTAAGAATGTTGTTAAAGCAATTGAAGCGGCAAAGAAGATGGGCATCAAAATTATTGCCTTTACTGGCAATGGCGGTGGCAAGATTGCTACTTTGCTCGATAAAGATGACATTCACTTGTGCGTTCCTTCCACTCGAACTGCGCGTATTCAAGAAACGCATTTAGTTTTGTTGCATGGCTTATGTGATGGCGTCGATCACGTTTTATACGACTAAATTTTTCAGTTCAATTCATTTCAGAAAACATACCAATGCGAACCTTCTTTTTCATTAAGCTTGTTGTTGCCGTAATGACAGTATCTCAACTGTCATCTTGCGCAGTTGTTGCAGTTGGAGGCGTCACTGCAACCGCAACTATATTGGCCGATCGACGCAGTCCAGGCGTGCAAGCAATTGACAAAGGAATTCAACTTGAAGCGAATAATGCTCTCGATAAAAAGTTTGGAAATAGGGCGCACATTAATGTCACTTCTTTTAATCAGAAGGTACTCTTAACTGGTGAAGTAAAAGATGCTGATATCAAGGGTGAGGCAGGGGCATACGTGAAGGCCATGAAGAATGCGCGTACTGTATATAACGAACTGATCATTGGCCCCAACAGCAGCTATACAGCCCGCGCAAATGACTCCTATTTAGAGTCTAAGATCAAAACACAAATGGTTTTTACAGAGAAACTGCCATCAAATTCAATGGCAATTGTTGCTGAAGGTAGCAGTGTTTACTTGATGGGGATCTTGACACAAGGTGAAGCAGATTTAGCTAAAAAAATTGCTAGCAACACAAACGGCGTGAAAGATGTATATGTTTATTTTGACATCATTTCTGATGCGGAAAAAGCGCGCCTAGAGAAGCAAGGTAAGGCTGAACAATCACAGCCAGATAGTCCGCCAAAATATCAGTAATTAGAATACAAAAAGCTGTTGCTACACGCGTTGCCTAAAGCTATAAAAATATTTTTTTTATTTGCATTGCTTGCTTTGCATTTTCAATTTGCGCAAGCAAGCAGCGAAGACCAAAAAGCATATGGAGTTGCAAAACAAAATGCATGTTTGGGTTGTCATGCAGTGAATAAAAAAATTGTTGGCCCTAGTTTCGAAGCGGTTGCACAAAAATATCAAGCCGACTCAAATGCACAAGCATTCCTAAAAAATAAAATTGCTAAAGGCGGGGCTGGTTCATGGGGGGTAGTCCCCATGCCTGCTAATGCAAAATTAAGTGACGCAGATTTATCGCTCTTAACGAGTTGGATATTGCGTGGCGCGCCGAATAAAAATCAAAACTAAAAATTAAGGCGCGATTCCAGGCCTGCCCAAGAACCACCACCATGCTTGATTAGATCTTTTTAGGTTTTCTTTCAAGGCGTAATCCATATCGGCCCATTGCTCATTAGCTGCTTCTTCAACAATCGTTGCAGGGCTAGCTGGCAGTAATTTCAGGTAAGCATCCGCATCGCCATAAGCATATTCCACGCTCATGCCGGCCTTTTGTGCCAAATGCATCATTGCTTTGTTATTGGATAAACAGTGAACGTATAAGGTTTCAATGCGAGTATTGCGTGAATGAACGGCAGAGCGTTGCAGCAACGCCGTGCCAAAGCCCTGGGCCCGCCCTTCTGGCAATACGGAGACGCCAAATTCGGCAGCGCGAGCTTGGCCCTTGATCTCTGGCAAATAAGCCAAGTGAGCCATTCCTACAAGGGTTAAATTCAAGTCAAAGATGCCAAAAATTGTGTCTTTATTGAAGTCTAGATGCTTTACGTAGTGCTCTATCACCTCATTTGGGGTTTGAGTGCCAAACCGTAGGCGACGATCCTCATCATCCAGCTTCAATAAGTGCTGAAGTATTTCTTCTCTGTGCCCAGCATGCAGCTCCCTAACAGGGACAGCTTGCCCTGCCATATGAGGCTTACCAGGTAAGTGTTTACTCGCTAATTTATTGTGCATAGCAGCAATTTTAGCAGAAAAGTCAGAAAATTTCAGGGTTTTCCCTAATTTATTGCCGATGCGCAAAAAAGCATCAAAAAGGCGGTTTTGCTATTTACTCAACCCTAAAAATTTCTATAAAAAATGAACTTTTTGAAAAGAGGCCGAAATTTTTTTAAAAATTTATCCTATTGATTTAATTGGGGTTATTTTTAAAGTAGGAAAAAAAGAGCCCTTTTTTAGGAAAAAGACTGCGAAAGGTGTTGACAACCCTATTCGGGTATGTCATAGTCTCGCTTCTTCGCTGAATGTTTTTGAAAAACGATTCAGCCCTCTTTAAAAATTAGTCAACCGATAATTGTGGGTACTAGGCGAAAGCATCCAGTCCTTCGGGACAGATGTAAACAAATAGTACTCATAGACAGTAAAAAGATTTGGTTTTATTACCAAGTCAATTTCTTGAATGAGTGCGACGATCCGCAAGGATCACAGGAATTGAACTGAAGAGTTTGATCCTGGCTCAGATTGAACGC
>JACCDO010238858.1_pt1 | contig 10645 bp, 8 predicted proteins | sample 7446101 | NCBI WGS metagenome assembly JACCDO01 (sample SAMN15323440, study PRJNA562643) | freshwater metagenome | isolation source: river surface water | place: USA:Blue River Watershed | collected 2017-08-16
ATTCAAAAGATATCGAAGATGTTCACAAAATTATGGATAAATCTGGCAGAAGAATCCCAGTGGTTGCAAAGATCGAAAAGCCACAAGCAGTTTCTAATCTAGAACAAATTTTGCAATCCTTTGATGCAATCATGATTGCACGCGGAGATCTGGGAGTGGAATTGCCACTTGAGCAAGTGCCTCTAGTTCAAAAGAATGCAATTCAACTTGCAAGACAAGTTGGCAAACCAGTAATTGTTGCAACTCAAATGCTTGAGTCAATGATTTCTGCTTCAAGACCTACAAGAGCTGAAGCAAGTGATGTGGCAAATGCGGTTTTAGATGGGGCAGATGCCTTAATGCTAAGTGGAGAAACAAGTGTTGGAGAAAATCCTGTATTGGTTGTTGAAACGATGGTAAAAATTATTGAACATGTTGAGGAAGAGGCCTTAGAACAACTTCCAAAATTAGAAATTGAATCAAAAGGAAGCACCGGAAGAGCTTTAACTACAGCGGCTGTAGCGGTTGGAAAAGCAATAAATGCAAAATACTTAATTGGATTTACAGAGACTGGTCGAAGTGTTCGCTTAATGGCTCGCCATAGATCAACTACTCCAATTCTTGCTTTTACTACCGAGCAGTCTGTGCAGCGTCAACTGTCATTAATTTGGGGATGCCAAGTTTTTCATGCAGATACTGTTAAACACACTGATGAAATGGTTGCACAAGTTGATCGGTATTTAACTGAAAACGATTTTGCAAAATATGGTGAATTAGTTGTAGTTGTTGCAGGTGTGCCACCTGGAGTTCCTGGAACTACAAATGGCATGCGTGTTCACAAAGTCGGAACTGGTGCAGACGAAAGTTAAAAACCTCTGCTAACCTAATCAGAAGTAAGGCATCCTTTAAGACCGTCCCGTGAGGCGGAGAAGGAGGTCGAGAAGCACAATGAGTGCAAATTCTCGTCATCTTGAACGTGTAGTTCTGGAATCATCCGATATTTCTCGAGCACTTTCTCGTATAGCTCATGAAATTCTTGAACATAACAAAGGTTCACAAAATATTGTGATCTTAGGAATTCCCTCTAGAGGAGTTCCTTTAGCTAATCGAATAGTTAATAAAATTAATGAATTTGAAAAATCTAATATAAAAGCAGGTTCTCTTGATATCACAATGTATCGAGACGATTTAAGGCTTAGACCTCCCAGAGCATTAGCTCAAACTTTAATTCCTGAAGATGGAATAGATAACAAAGTTGTCATTTTAGTTGACGATGTTTTATTTTCAGGTCGAACTATAAGAGCTGCATTAGATGCAATAAACGACATTGGCAGACCTTCAAGAGTGCAAGTAGCAGTTTTGGTAGATCGTGGTCATCGAGATTTACCGATTAGAGCAGATTATGTTGGAAAAAATATTCCAACTTCAATAAATGAGCAAGTAAAAGTATTTCTAAATGAACTTGATGATAATCAAGAAAAAGTCACAATCTTGAATGAAGAATCATTATGAATAAACACCTTGTTTCAATTAACGATTTGACAAAAGAAGATGCAATTTTAACTCTTGATACTGCAAAAGAATTAGCGCAAGTTTCTGATCGACCAGTGAAAAAGCTACCAACTTTGAGGGGTAGAACTATTGTCAATTTATTTTTTGAAGATAGCACTAGAACTAGGATTTCATTTGAAGCTGCAGCAAAAAGATTAAGTGCAGATGTAATTAATTTCAGTGCTAAAGGTTCAAGTGTTTCAAAGGGTGAAAGCCTTAAAGATACCGCGCAAACATTGCAATCAATGGGTGCAGATGCTGTGGTTATACGCCATCCAGCCTCAGGTGCACCTAATTTACTTGCCTCAAGAAATTGGATCAATGCTGTAGTAATTAATGCAGGTGATGGAACTCATGAACATCCCACTCAAGCATTACTTGATTCTTACACAATTAGAAAACATTTAAAGAATAATCAAGGTGATTTGTCAGGTTTAAGAATTGCCATAGTTGGTGATATTTTGCACAGCAGAGTAGCAAGAAGTAACGCCTTATTGATTAAGAAATTAGGTGCTACTCCTGTTTTAGTTGCACCACCAACTCTTATGCCTAAAGGTATAAATGATTGGCAATGCGAATTCTCATTCAACTTAGATGAAGTCATTGAAAATGTTGACGCAGTAATGATGTTAAGAGTTCAACAAGAAAGAATGACAGCTGCATATTTTCCAACAGCAAGAGAGTACTCAAGAAATTATGGTCTAAATTCTTCAAGATTACAAAGAATGAAAAAAAATGCTTTAGTTTTACATCCTGGGCCAATGAATAGAGGAATGGAAATTACTGCTGAAGTAGCAGACAGCACTAATTCTGTGGTTATTGAACAAGTAGCAAATGGGGTTAGTGTCAGAATGGCTGTCCTTTATTTACTTCTTGGTGGATCTCAAAGTGAAACAGAAAGTAGCAATCAATGATTTTGTTAAAAAATGCAAACATTAAAGGTCAAGGAAATCATGATGTTTTGATCGAAGGTCAAAGAATAAAACAAATATCTGATCCAAATACAATTCAAATAGCTGATGCTCAAATAGTTGATTTAACAGGAAAAATATTACTTCCAGGTTTGGTTGATTTACATACACATTTAAGAGAACCAGGTAGAGAAGATTCTGAAACAATTGAAACTGGAAGTAAAGCAGCTGCTGCAGGTGGATTCACCGCAGTTCATGCAATGGCAAATACATTGCCAGTTGCAGATACAGCAGGTGTTGTGGAACAAGTGTGGAATTTAGGTCAACGAATTGGTTTAGTTGATGTAATTCCGATTGGGGCTGTAACAGTTGGATTGAATGGAGAACAATTAGCTGAACTTTCTGCAATGTCTCAGTCAAGAGCAAATGTAAAAATTTTTAGTGACGATGGCAAATGCGTACACGATCCAGTTTTGATGCGCAGAGCACTTGAATATGTAAAAGCGTTTGATGGAGTTATAGCTCAGCACGCTCAAGAGCCAAGACTTACCCAAAACTCTCAAATGAATGAATCATTACTTTCAGGTCAATTAGGTTTAGTTGGTTGGCCAGCGGTAGCTGAAGAATCAATTGTGGCAAGAGATGTTTTATTAGCTGAACACGTTGATTCCAAATTACATATTTGTCATGCATCAACCTCTGGAACAGTTGAGATTTTAAAGTGGGCAAAACAAAGAGGCATAAAAGTAACAGCAGAAGTTACTCCGCATCATTTGCTTTTAACCGAGGAATCTTGTCGCCAATATGACGCACGTTTTAAAGTTAATCCTCCTTTAAGAAGTAATGAAGATTTAATTTCATTACAAGAAGCATTAGCAAGTGGCGTGATTGATGTGGTTGCAACTGATCATGCTCCTCATCCTGCAGAGGATAAAGAAGGAGAATGGAACCAAGCAGCATTTGGTATGACTGGATTAGAAACAGCACTTGCAGTTGTTGCAACTGTGATGTTGAAAGATAAAAAAATGTCTTGGGCAGATATTGCCAGAGTGATGAGCGAAACTCCAGCAAAAATAGCTCAATTATCAGATCATGGACGTCCAATTAAAGAAAACGAAATTGCTAATCTTTGTGTGGTAGATCCCGAGTTTGAATGGATTGTTGATGAAAATCAAACTTATTCATTGAGTAAAAATAATCCATATGTTGGTTTAAAGCTCATAAGTAAAGTAATTCACACGATTCATAAAGGTAAATTTACATATAAAAGCGGTGAAATAGTTTTATGAATTTTTCATCTGCATTACTGGTTCTTGAAGATGGATCTATTTTTAAAGGTAGAGCATTTGGAGCAACAGGTGAAACTTTTGGAGAAGCGGTTTTTACAACTGGTATGACTGGATATCAAGAAACTTTGACTGATCCTTCTTATTTTCAACAAATAGTTATTCAAACAGCGCCTCATATTGGAAATACTGGAATAAATGACGAAGATGATGAATCAAGAAAAATTTGGGTCTCAGGATATGTCGTAAGAGATCCTGCAAGGATTCCTTCAAATTGGAGATCAAAAAGATCTTTAGAAGATGAATTAAAAAAACAAAATATTATTTCTATTGCCGGTATTGACACCCGGGCTCTCACAAGACACTTAAGAGATAAAGGTGCCATGAGGGCAGGTATATTTTCTGACAAAATTTCCGGAAAAAACCCAGATTATTTTTTGAAAAAAGTTTTAGCTTCACCACAAATGAAGGGTGCAGACTTATGTGGAGCAGTCACAACTTTAAAACCATTTAAAGTAAAAGCTAAAGGTGATAAAAAATTTAGAGTAGCTGCACTTGATTTAGGTATCAAAAATGGAATTCTTGATCGCTTAACTACAAGAGGAATTGAACTTGATGTTTTACCCGTTACATCAAGTTTTGATGAAATTATTAAAAACGACGTTGATGGTGTTTTTTTAAGTAATGGCCCAGGAGATCCAGCTACTGCTAATCATGCCATTGACTTGACTAGAAGAATTTTAAAAGAAAATATTCCACTTTTTGGAATTTGTTTTGGAAATCAAATACTTGGACGCGCAGTAGGTTTTGAAACATATAAATTGATATTTGGACATCGTGGAATTAATCAACCAGTTATGGATTTAACTACCAGAAAAGTTGAAATAACTACTCATAATCATGGTTTTGCAGTTAAAGCACCAATTGATAAAGATACAGAAACAGAGTTTGGTCGTGTCATGGTAAGTCATGTTTGTTTAAATGACAATGTTGTTGAAGGTTTAGCTTTAAAAGATAGAAAAGCTTTTAGTGTGCAATACCACCCAGAGGCAGCTGCAGGTCCTCACGATGCAGATTACCTATTTGATCGTTTCACAGAATTAATGAGTAAAAAATAATGCCAAAAAGAAAAGATATTAATTCTGTTTTAGTAATAGGTTCAGGCCCTATTGTTATTGGACAAGCTTGCGAGTTTGATTATTCAGGCACTCAAGCTTGTCGTGTATTAAAGGCTGAAGGAATTCGAGTCATCCTTCTTAATAGCAATCCTGCAACAATCATGACTGATCCTGAATTTGCAGATGCGACATATGTAGAACCAATTACAACCGAAATACTTGAAAAAATAATACAAATAGAAAAACCAGATGCAATTTTGCCAACTCTTGGAGGACAAACTGCTTTAAATGCAGCCATGGCTTTACATAAAGAAGGAATTCTTGAAAAATACAAAGTCGAATTAATTGGTGCCAAAGTCGAAGCTATTGAAAGAGGTGAAAACAGAGAAAAATTCAAAAGTATAGTTTCAAAAATTGGTGGCAACTCAGCCAAAAGTGAAATTTGTCATTCTCTTGAAGAATGCATTGATTCGGCACAAAAACTTGGTTACCCATTAGTTGTTAGACCTTCTTTTACGATGGGTGGCGCAGGATCAGGCATTGCATATAACGAAGAAGACCTAATTAAATTTGTAGCAACAGGTTTGCAAGCATCACCAACAAGTGAAGTTTTGTTAGAGGAAAGCATTATCGGGTGGAAAGAATTTGAACTTGAATTAATGAGAGATCATCACGATAACGTGGTGATTATTTGTTCCATTGAAAATTTTGACCCAATGGGTGTTCACACTGGTGATTCAATAACGGTTGCTCCAGCGATGACATTGACAGATCGTGAATATCAACACATGCGAGATATTGCGATTGCAGTGATTAGAGAAGTTGGCGTAGACACCGGTGGTTGCAATATTCAATTTGCCATAAATCCAATTGATGGACGAATGATCGTTATTGAGATGAATCCTCGTGTTTCAAGATCTTCTGCTCTTGCTTCCAAAGCTACAGGTTTTCCTATCGCAAAGATTGCTGCAAAATTAGCAATCGGTTACACCCTCGATGAAATTCCAAATGACATTACGAAAGAAACTCCTGCTTCATTTGAACCAACGCTTGACTACGTTGTTGTGAAAGTTCCAAGATTTGCTTTTGAGAAATTTCCAGGAGCAGATACAAAATTAACCACTCACATGAAGAGCGTGGGTGAAGCCATGGCGATTGGACGAAATTTCTGCGAAGCACTACAAAAATCTTTGAGAAGTCTTGAGAAAAAAGATGCCCAATTTGAATTTTCACCTGTTAATGAATCAAAACAAGAATTAATAGATAAATGTAAATATCCAACAGATGGAAGAATTAATTCAATTCAAAGATCACTTTTAGCTGGAATTTCAGTTGAAGATGTTTATAAAGCAAGTTCAATTGATCCATGGTTTCTAGATCAAATTATGTTAATAAATGAAATTGCCAACGATATTCAAACCGCAAAAGATTTAGATTACGACTTATTAAAATATGCAAAATCTCATGGATTTTCTGATCAACAAATTGCTCAGTTAAGAAAATCAACTGAGGATGAGATAAGAAATTTAAGACACGAGTTAAATTTAAGACCAGTTTATAAGACAGTTGATACTTGTGCTGCCGAATTTGAAGCTAAAACTCCTTATCATTATTCAAGTTATGACCAAGAAACCGAAGTTGCAAAATCAAATAAAAATAAAGTCATAATTTTAGGTTCAGGTCCAAATAGAATTGGTCAAGGAATTGAATTTGATTATTCATGCGTACATGCTGCACAAACATTAAAAGCAGCAGGTTTTGAAACAATTATGGTCAATTGCAATCCAGAAACTGTTTCAACTGACTATGACACATCAGACAGACTTTATTTTGAACCATTGACTTTAGAAGATGTGTTGGAAGTAGTGAATGCTGAAAAGCAATCAGGTAATTTAATTGGGGTAATTGTTCAACTCGGTGGACAAACTCCACTTGGTCTTGCTCAAAAATTAAAAGATAATTTGGTGCCTATTGTTGGCACAAGTCCAGAAGCAATACATCTTGCAGAAGAACGAGGAGCTTTCGGTGAAGTCTTAGATAAAGCAAAATTAATTTCTCCAGATCATGGAATGGCATCTTCATTTTCTGAAGCTAAAGAAATTGCATCAAGGATTGGTTATCCAGTGCTTGTTAGACCATCGTATGTATTAGGTGGCCGTGGAATGGAAATTGTTTACGACGAGGAAATGCTTCTTAAATACATTGAAAAAGCAACACAAATAAATCCTGAACATCCTGTTTTAGTTGATCGCTTTTTAGATGATGCACTTGAAATTGATGTTGATGCACTTTTTGATGGTAATGAAATGTTTTTAGGCGGCATCATGGAACATATTGAAGAAGCCGGTGTTCACTCTGGAGATTCAGCTTGTTCACTTCCCCCAATTTCTTTAACACCTGAACACATTGAGCAGATAAGAAATAGTACATACGCAATCGGTACTGGAATTGGTGTAATCGGTTTGATGAATGTGCAATATGCACTTGCTGGAAACACTTTGTATGTTTTAGAAGCAAATCCAAGAGCATCAAGAACAGTTCCTTTTGTTTCAAAAGCAACAGGTATTTCACTTGCTAAAGCATGTGCGCGAATAATGCTTGGAGCAAGTATTAAAGATTTAAGACAAGAAGGTTTATTACCTAAATATGGAGATGGCGCAACTACTTTTCCTGAAAGTCCAATCGCAGTGAAAGAAGCAGTTTTACCATTTGGAAGATTTAGAGGTGTTGACTCAATTCTTGGTCCAGAAATGAAATCAACTGGCGAGGTTATGGGAATTGATACAACTTTTGGCACCGCATTTGCAAAATCACAAAGTGGGGCATATGCAGGAGGTTTACCTTTAAAAGGAAATGTTTTCGTTTCTATTGCTGATAGAGATAAAGAATCAATGGTGGATTTAATAAAGAAGTTAAAGGAATTGGGCTTCAACATTTATGCCTCAAGTGGAACTGCAAGTTATATTAAAAATTTTGGAATTGAATCAAAGCAATTGCGAAAGCATCACCTAGGAGAAGTCGAAGGAGAAACAACATCAGTACAAGCAATAAGAAATGGGCAAATTGATCTAGTAGTGAACACACCTTACGGTGTTGGACCTCGTACCGATGGTTATCAAATAAGAACTGCTGCAACAGATATGTCAGTTCCCTGCATTACTACTGCTCAAGGTTTAAAGGCAGCTTTAGCAGGAATTGAATCGTTGCAAAAATCTGGATTTAAGGTTAAATCTCTGCAAGAGTGGGCAAAACAAATAAATGAGGCAAGAGAAAAAATGGTTTCATAAATGCCTATAGTTCACCAAGGTGTTGTTGTTGATAACAAAAAAATTGGTAGTTATAACTTAATTACTGCAACAGCTGCGGATATGCCTAAAGACTTTAAACCTGGAAATTTTGTTGCAGTAGCAATTGGTGATGAAAGAAGTTCTTTAATATTGAGAAGAGCTTTTAGTATTTATCAAGTAAATGATCGCGGTGTCTATGGTGGAACGGTTGACATCGTTGTCTCACCGCATGGACCTGGAACTGATTATCTTGCAAATTTAAAAAGAAATGATCCCATAAATTTAGTAGGACCATTAGGAAAACCATTTAGTCTTCCAAAAACTCCAGTGCCTTGCGTATTAGTTGGGGGTGGTTATGGCGCTGCTCCTTTATTTACATTGGCTGAAGCTCTTGCTAAGCGAAATTGTCGAGTTGATTTTGTATTAGGAGCATCAAGTTCAGAAAAATTATTTGGAATGCTTGAAGCAAGAAGATTATCTACAACTTTGACTGTAACAACAGATGATGGTTCCACAGGTCAAATAGGAAAAGTCACAGATGTTTTGCCTGAAGTTATCAATAAAGCAAATGCAGCTGTTGTTTACGCATGTGGTCCAATGAGAATGCTTGAAGCGGTGTCAAAAGTTGCAACATTGCATGGAATTGTTTCGCAAACAAGTGTAGAAGAATCTATGGCTTGTGGCATCGGCGTTTGCATGACATGTGTTTTGCCTGTAGTTGGGGAAGATGGAATTACTAGAATGCTTCGCTCTTGTGTTGATGGTCCAAATTTTCGTGGTGACAAAGTTCGTTGGAGTGAAGTTGGAACAATTCCAGAAGGAACCTATGGGGCTCCAAGAATTGGTGATCATTAATGAAAAGATTTCCGAAAAGAACTTCAATTGATATGTCAATTGATTTCATGAATCAAACTCTGCCAAGTCCTATTTTTACTGCATCTGGTTGTGCTGCTGCAGGAAAAGAATTAGATCAATTTATTGACATTACTTCAATTGGTGCAGTGGTTACAAAAAGTGTCATGTTGCAAGCAAGATCTGGCAGAGCAACACCAAGAATGGCTGAAACTCCAAGCGGAATGTTAAATGGAATAGGTCTTCAAGGCCCAGGCATTGATGATTTTATTGAAAAAGATTTAGCGTGGCTAAATCAAAAGGGTGCAAAAACAATTGTTTCTATTGCAGGCAACAGTGTTGAGGAATACGGCAAAATCGCTGAAAGATTAAGAGATATTCCAGGAGTTATAGGAATTGAAGTAAATATAAGTTGTCCAAATGTTGAAAATAGAGGTTTAGTATTTGCTTGTGATCCAAATTCAGCAGCAGAAGTTATCTATTCAGTTAAGAGAAACTCATCAAGTTCACTACCAATATTTGCAAAATTATCACCTGATGTGACAGACATTGCTCAAATTGCAAAAGTGGTTGTAAATGCTGGTGCTGATGGATTAAGCGTTATTAATACATTGTTGGGAATGGTTATTGACACTAAAACTTTGAAACCTAAATTGAGTGGAAAAACAGGTGGATTATCAGGTCCTGCAATAAGGCCTGTGGCAATTCGATGTGTTTATCAGATAAGACAAGCACTGCCAAAAATTCCAATAATTGGCATGGGTGGAATAAGAAATGGAAATGATGCTTTGGAATTTTTTGCAGCTGGAGCAAACGCTATAAGTGTGGGCACAATAGTTTTCAATGATCCAGAAGCATGCGTGCGAATCCATGATGAAGTAAGTGAGTTATTGCACGAAAAAAGCATTAGATCAATAAAAGATGTAGTTAACGCAGCTCATAAAGAAGAAATATGAAATTACCTATTGCTTTGGCGCTAGATGCTCCTGATTTAAATACTGCTAAGTCTTGGACTTCACAAGCTTCACCATATGTTTCAACATTAAAAATTGGACTTGAAACTTATTTAAGAGATGGTAAAAGTGCCATAATTGAAATTAGAAAAGTATCGGATTGTGATATTTTCTTGGATTTAAAACTTCACGATATTCCAGCAACTGTTGCAGGTGCTTGTCATTCAGTTAAAGATTTAAATCCTAAATATTTAACAGTTCACGCTTCAGGTGGATTTGAGATGATTTCTGAGGCAGTAAAAGCCTTACCTAATACTTTGATCACTGCAGTGACGATTCTTACTTCTTTGAATGATGAGGGTTTAAAAAACGTTGGATTTAATTTATCTCCTGGTGAAAGTGCAATTAAATTAGCAAAATTAGCAGTTTCAGCTGGAGCAAGAGCAATAGTTTGTAGCGCTCTAGAGGTTTCAAAAATAAGAGAAGCTGTAGGAAAAGATGTAGTGCTCATAACACCAGGCATAAGACCAGCAGGTTCTATTTCAGATGATCAAAAAAGAGTTGCTACACCTTCTCAAGCATTAAAAGATGGAGCAAATTTATTAGTTATAGGAAGACCGATTACCTCCAGTGATTCAATCAAGAATGCATGTGAGCAATTAAGGGAAGAAATAAACAATATTTAATAAGACCTGATATTTCAATTAA
>JACCDO011191478.1_pt1 | contig 10645 bp, 7 predicted proteins | sample 7446101 | NCBI WGS metagenome assembly JACCDO01 (sample SAMN15323440, study PRJNA562643) | freshwater metagenome | isolation source: river surface water | place: USA:Blue River Watershed | collected 2017-08-16
AGTGGATTTGCATATGAGAGAGTCTCTTCATCCACTGTAGCACGAACAAATTCTAACACATTCATAAACTCTTCAATCGTATCACAGGACACTTGCTTTTCTGACCCCTCATTTGAGTAAAGATACACAGATCGCTTAAGTGGGTCAACGACGCATCGTGCCAGGTACTCATCTTGCATTCGGTTCGTTTCGTGATTACCTAAGTATCATAGCACTGTCAGGCACCCGTGTCAAGCACTTTTACCGTTGATCACATATTCTCTATTATCTCCGGGATAATCATCTGGTGTTTTTCCTTCATATACTGAAATATTTTTAGAAACATCCTTTCTTACACCATAAACAACATAATCACAATTAACCTGAGAACCTGAATTATTTTTAATGATAATTCTAGTTCCCCATTCAATTTTATCCACATACAATTCTTGCCATCTACCAACTGGTGTTAAGTTGACACCAATAGTCTCAACATCAACTAATCCAGTCCAATAATCAGGAAGTTGAATGACATCCTCATCTCTTAATTTTCCTCTAAAATAAACTTCTGCTTCAGGGCCCTCTAAGCAAATATAACGAATTCTATAATTTTCTTTCGTTGGATGAGGAATATCAAATGATTTTTTAGAGTCCCAAATCGGAGCTTTAACTGATAAAATACCACCATCCCATTTTAAGTCTGTACATTGAATATAATCGTGCCTTAGTAAAGCACAAGCATCTTCTGGGTAATCATTATCTCCAGTCCAAGGATACATTGGATATCTCCAATCTGCTGTTGGAGTTAAATTTTGCCACTCACCAGTACACGAAGGATCTCCAATTTTTTTTGCTTCAAATTTATCAGACATAATTACTCCTTAACATCATAGTGGTAACCAGAAACAGAATATTCATCGTTGTTTCCTGGATAATCTGCTGGCGATTGTCCTTTATATTCTGCAATAAGTTTTTCTCCATCATTTCTTTCAGCAAAAATATGATAATAACAATCGATTGGCATACCACCTTTTGCTTGTAAGAAAACCTTATTCTCACCAATTCTCTTTACAATTACATCTTGATGAGCACCAATAGGAGTCAATGAAACTGTAATAGTTGTTGGGTCTACAAATTTTTTCCAATACTCTGGAAGTTCAATTTCTGTAGTATTTTTAACTCTTCCTCTAAAATAAACATCATTAGATGGTCCTTCAGGGCAAGTATGGCGAAGTCTCCAACCTTCTTTTGTTGGATGTGAAATATCAAAATTCTTTTTTGCAGAAAGAATATGTCCACCACAACGAGACATTACTTCTCCCTGAGCAACAATATTATTACCAGCGGCAATATTTTCAGAGACATCCAAATTATCAAATATTGCAGCATCTCCATTTACTGCTAAAGAATATGGGTTATGAACGCCAGTACAAAGTGCTCCAGGAACAACTGGTGTTGTTGCTTCTCCATTACGATTTGGACCAACCATTAATGTTGCATAATTGAATGGAAATGGTCCAGGATCTCCAATAATTGCAGGACCTTCAATAAAAGCAGATCCTCTTGCCTCTGCTTCACCTAATCCAAGTGCGATTGGTTCACCTTCACCACAAAATAATCTTTTTCCTACGTATAAATCAGGTACTTTCATTTTTTATTTTTCTCCTCATTTGTTGATCCACCTTTCGATCCTTTAAGTTTTGTAGCGCCATCAGCACAATCAATTAGTCCTCCGTATATATTTAAGATTCCTTTACCAATACATTCTACAGTTTTTTCAGAGAATATTTTAGTTGATACTTTTGAACGAATGTCAATAGTAGGTGCTTTAACAATAACTTTTTCATTTGCATCAATGGTTATAACACCATTTTTTCCATCAGGTCCATTAGCAATTAAATCAATATTTTCAGCAAGAATTCTTATTCTCCCATTTTTTGCGTTCAAAACTAAATCGCCATTTACAGCATCAATATAAACTCCAGGCACCTCATCCGGAACATTATCTCCGGCAATAATTTGAAACGATCCCATTGATCTTGAAATCGTTCCGTGTTTTCTAGTTGGTCCTCCAGTGGAATCTAATGCTATATAATGATTAGATTCATAACCACTTCTTAAAATAGTTGAAGATAAAACTCCGTCATTATGAATATGCCCAAATTTAATCTCACCATCTTTATTACCATATCCTATAGTATGATAATTTTGTGTTTCTGCCATTAAAATTTACCTACACAATCAATTATAGAAATAACTTGAGTTGGTGGCACAGAAGTTTCCAAACTGTCACCAATTCTATTTACCCTAAACACAGGAAGTAAAGATGCATTATATCCGGTCTCCGTTTCAATTTGAATATTTGGATATTCGGTAAATCCAATTCCTGGTTTTATAACATCAATTTTTACCAAAGAACCCAAATTGTCGAATGTTGGTTTTACTTTTGCTCCATTTTCAGGATTTATGATAAGTTTATCTTTTGAAGGGTCATAATTAATACCAGGATTATCAATAACAATATCTTCTAACTCAAGAACAGCAGGATATTTTCCATCATCAAAAGATGGATTTTTTCCAGATGATAAATTGGAAGGATTACAAGTAGGAGCAGTAATTGTTTGAACTTCTAAAATATTTGTGATATTGCCGCAAGAATAAACAGTGTCACCTGGATTAACTTGAAATGTTTCTCCCGACTCATATGGTCGATCATATGTACCATCATTTCTTTTCACTATAGTTTCATCAAATTTAGCCCAAGTTCTTCCATCCCCACCTTGATCTCCATTCGGTTTTGGTAAATACCCAAAACCAGGATCATCTATGACGACTTTAGTAACTTGACCTGAAGAATTTATGATTGTTCTACCAACAGCACCTTGACCTTTTCCACAAGCATCCACAAATCTTACAAAGGGAGAAAATTGATATCCAGATCCAGAACTTGTTATATCAACACCAAGAATATCACCAGTTGCACTTATAATTACATTTCCTGCAGCACCAGATCCACCTCCACCATAAAATTCAACAATTGGAGGACCACAAAATATAGGACCAACATTACAAGTATCTTCAAAAATATCACTAAAATCTAAATTAAAATCAAAATTATTTGGATCAACAGATTGTTTAACATTTGATGCAAAAGTTTTTACTTTATCAGTTAAATTCTTTATATTAGATCCAACATTAAATTTTGTTGCTCCTTGCCAAGGTGTCCATCCAGTAACACCGGGGCATTCTGGAGTTTCTTCACATGAAAGAAATGATAAAAGATCAACAACAAAATCAATAATATCCCCCGCAATATCAAAGGCCCCTAATATTGCCTTCAATGGCGCCATTATTGCATTTACTGCACTAGTAATAAGTCCAGTAAGTTTTCCTAAAAGAGCCCCAATAATATTTTCTATTGCACACAAAGGAGCATTAATGAACCTATCAACAATAGCAAGTAGAAAATCAGTAACCATCTTCAAAAGATTTGCAATGATCTTCCTGAATAAGCAAGCAAGAAGATCATTTACAGTTTCTACAGTTTTTTTCAATCCAGGTCTTTGATTTGGAAATAATATATAATAAAAATCTTTTGACGTATTATTAATTTTATTTGTTATATACTGTTGAACGCCAGTGATTATATTTTTTACTTTACCAGAAATCCATTTTGCAACATTTTGAACTTTGTATTGAATATATTCGTCAATTGAATATTCTTTTCCCTCTTCACTAATTGGTTTTAAAATTGTATATTTCCAACTATTAACTCTTTTTTTATATTCTTGAATATCTTGAATTAATTTTTTAATTTCTACTTGAATTGCACCTAACTGAATTTTATCGCAATCTGTAGAAACAGTAAGATATGTTTCTTTATTTCCATCATCTTTTTGAACACCATCAGAAAATGTAGATTGTTTATTGTCTTGAGATCCTTCAAGTGGATTTGTTCCATTTTTAGGGGTTTTTGATCCTTCAGGTGGAATATCATTTACCGAAACTGCTTCCTTAATATATCCACTAAAAGGAATAAATCCCTTTAATGGCATACTTTGTGATAATTTAGTTTGCTCATTATTACCCAAACAACCTAAAATAAAAGGTTCTGTCATATGAGTTCCATCTTTATAGAACCCAAAAACAAATGCACCTTTTCTTAAATTTGATGTTTGATAACTACCACCATGTCCAGAACCTGCAGTAACAGGAAAAGCACATTCTGCCCATTCTAACTGATCATCAGGAACATCTTTTGTTTCAGTGTCTCTTCCTAAAATACGAACTTTATATCGCGTTCCCCACCCAGGAATTTCACTAGATGCCTCCCATTTAGATGCAGGAAGATTGCTTTTCCAAGCAGTATCATCAACAATTTGTCCCCACCAAATAATAGCAGGAGTTGTTGCTCTAGCGTGTAAATTACTCATTAGTCATCATATACTCTACATTCAAGAGCGTCTGGATGAGTATCACAATATAATTCTAAAGGTGTTGGATCTCGGTCTTCATTAGGATGATTTACTTGGTATTGCTCTAAAGCACCAAGTTCATCTTCTAAATGACGACGACGTTGGCCACTAGTATTTGGGTTGTCCAACTCATCACGATCATTATTAATATGTTGTTGAAGTGTTTTGTCCATATTAGAAAGGTTTTCTGCCGATGGAATCTCTCACAAGATTTAATTTAGTATAGCAACCGTTTTTGGTAATTCTATGACATAGATCATGTATCATATATATACCACTTTTCTCAGAGTTTACAACTTTTAATTTTTCTCCACTAACTTCTGGAAAATCGCAGTGTATTAAATCTCCTGCGTGCAAACTTATATCACCAGCAATTACTATAGAAAGTTTAATTGTATACAATGCATTGTATCTCATTGTAGATTGTCTCAATATGTTATCAATATTAAAGTTCAAAGTATCTCTTGACTTTTCTAATTGTTGCTTTGTTGTTCCTGAGGGAGCAACTCCAAAGTCTTTAATTGAAAAAAATCTTCTTGTTGTTTCATCTTGATCTTCACCATAATCAATAGGTTTAGTTCCCCCAGTATTTGTTTCTTGATACTGTTTTTTATAATTAAACTCAGATTCCTCATACTTATTACTAAAGATATTAAATGCTCTCAATTGAGTCTGTCCAAGAGCACCAGTCTGCCTTAATTGCTTAAGATTAAAAGTTTTATCAAAAGAATAATCTATAATTTTCCCATCATATCCTGGTGGAATACTTCCTATAACATTATTAAAAATTAATATTCTTTTTGGTTTTTGAGTAAACAACTTATCAATGGATTTAAATTTATATCCTTCAGCAGTTTCATAGAAAAAATAACCTGCAAGATTTTGATTTGCTCCTTGCATTTCGGGAACAGATCTTGTCGCTAACCAAGTACAAAGATAAAAAGGAGTTTGAGACTTTCCAAAAACACTAAAAGTATTTAAAGTCGGATCGGCATCTATTTGTTTTTGTGTTTTAATACATTCTGTTAGAATTTTTTTTATAATCTCATCAATTTTTCCATCATATCTTTTTATAACTGCACATTTTAATTTTGGATTATCATCATATTCTTTTGAAGTTAAATCTATTGTAAAAAAAGATTTATTAGTACTTTCTTGAATATCTCTAGTTAATGAAATTCTTAATTTACTTTCATCAGTAAATCTTAGTTGATTTTGATATCCATCAATAATTTTAAGATTTACAAATCTACCATCAATATCTTCAGATTTAGCAGCAGATGCATTACCAGATTTTTTTTGAGCACGATAACCAGTATCAGCAATCGTTGCAGAAACTCTGATAGTATGCTCTAAAATACTTTCATAATAATTTAACTCATTTACTTTAGAAAGATCTAAAGTTTCTTTTCCATTCTCTGCTATTGTTTCAAACAGAGTAATTTGGGATTGTCCTCCTTGTGCTGCAATATTTTCTGGCATTTTATGCTCTATCTAAGTCGTTATTATTATTTACTCCAACCAAAACAGGAAATGCAATCATAGAGTTTCCACCTGAAGAAACTGGAACTGGTTTCTCTATAATCATTTGAATTGGTTGAATTGCAATTAACATTTCTTGTCCATAATTTTCGTATGAGGCAAATGAGTTTGGTATTGAACGATTTGGTCTTGATGGTCCTATAAGACCACCACCTTGCATATTACTAACATTACGATCGTTAACACGCATTTGTTTAAGAACTTCAGAAGACTTAAGAAGTTCTTCAAATTCTTCTTTGCTAATAGGAGATCCCGCAGTGTTATAAAATTTTATTTGGGATTTACCAAACCACCCTTTACCCATTTGAATACTTCCAACTTTATTAAATATAATTTTTTGTCCGGGTTTAAGTCCTTGAATTCTACTACTTAAGTTACTTGCAGCCATTTGTGATGCATTGATTATATTTGGGTTTGATGTCTGAGTTAACCGTTGTAAAGATGGTTGTTGTGGTGGTTGAGATGTGCTTGGAGATGATCCAAGTTTTTCGACTGTAACGTTAATAACTCCAGAGTTTAAGTTAGCAATTCTTTTAAATGCAGCTTCACTTAAATCAATTACTCTTGTTCTGTGTGGTGTTATTAGATCAGATTCAAATGGACCACTATCATTAACTTTAACTCTAACCTTTTTACCATTTGCAGTATTTGTAACTTCTACATAAAATGGTCTACCTCCACTAGGATTCCATCCAGGTCTAGACATTGCTGCTGTTAATTTATTTTTATCAAAAGTTTCTCCAGGAACTGAAGTTGGGTTTCCATGAAAACCAGGACCATACCAGGATGCCTGTCCCGATATTCCATTACCAGTTCTAAGCATTTGTTGGGTTTGCTGATCTCTTTTTTGTTGCTGTCTTTGTTGTAAAGCAGTTAAATTATTTGGACCAGACTGCAAATGTCCAAGAAAATACTTTTTACCATCAGGAGATTGAATAACAACAACATTACCATATCCAGAAAAACGAGGATCTGAACCCTCTGCAACATATTTTACAAATTTTAATCCTCCAGTTAATGAAATTGGTTTTCCATTCCAGTTATTATCCCAGTCTTCTCCAGAATGATATTTTTGAGTTCCCAATACAGGATGCGTCCTCCATCCAACTTTAGATGTCATAACACCAGAAGTCATTGGTTTACCATTAACTAGAATGCTCGATTTAACACCATCTGGTATTGGAGCACCTGCAGTTGCATAATTTTCAATGTGTATGTGTGGAGCACTACTTAATCCGGTATTGCCAACTTTTCCAATAACTTGACTAGGATCAACTTCTATAGGGATGTCATTATCACTACCAGGTGAAGGTGGTTCTTCTCCGGAACCAGGAGCAGCACCACCTTTAAGTCTCAATTCTTTTTCAATACCTTGAATTGCTTCTTCAATTCTTTGATCAATAGTAGGTCCAATCAATTTTGCAAGTAACTCTCCAGTATTTGGAGCAGAAGAACTTCTTAATTGTCTAGACGGAACATTACCACCTTCAGCAAATCCTCTAATCTGCATCATCAAAGAACTTACACTTGTGTTCATTCTTTGTTGAGCAAGAGTATCAGCAACATAACCAATACTATTTAAAAATGACTTGAGAACTCTTTGATCCATTTTTTGTCCTAATGCCATATCAACACCAGAACTTACCAATCCAAGAACACCTTTTATAAGAGAATTATTTTCACCCTTTAATGATTTTGACATATTAACTAATGCCGTATAAGCACTCTCATCAACTTTTCCTTGACCGGTTTGACCAGTTTGTGTATTTTGATTTACACCAAAAATATTCAAAATAGACAACCATCCACCAGGAGGTCTTACATATTTTTTATTTGGATCCTGGGGTTTTCCATAAAATTCTCTAATTTTCTTTTCGCCACCAACATCTTTTCCTGGTTGAGTCTTTGGTATTGTAATTGGTGTCGGTTTCTTTCTTGTTGTTGATGTTCTAAGTGTTCTTCTTGGAGCACTGCCAACAGATCTTCCGCCTTTTGTAGATCCACCTCCTTGATATCTGCGAACAACTCTTCCACCTTTATTAAATACAGGAACTCCAAATGCTTTTAAAATATCACGAATAAGAAGAACAACATCAATACCCATACTCACTAAACCAACAGCTGCTGGAACAACAGCACCAATTCCAGTAAATGCTAAAACTGCAGATGCTGCTGTTATGGTGTCAAGTGATGCAGAAATAGTTGCCATCCATCCACCAAGTTGATCTCCAGCAGCAAATCTTGCTTTTGCATCAGCAGCACCAACAACCGCACCTAATCCAGGAACTGCAGCACCTGCGAATTTACTTAAAGGTCCTTTGAGTTTTGCAAAAGGACCTTTAAAAATTCTGTTCCACCAAGAAGGTGGTTTTGATGGTTTTGATGCTTCTAGAGTTGCCTTTTTTCTTGCTTGTTCTAGAGCAAACCCACCAGCACGAGATTGTCCTTTTGCACGATATCTGCCAGGATCCTGATATCCAGGTTTTCTTTCTCCAAGTTCTCTACCAGAATCTCTAAATCTACTGCCAGCAAGTCCTATTCCTAATTTTGATGAAGAAGACTTTGTTTTCCATTTATTATACTCATCAAAAGCAGCAAGTCCTATATCAGCACTTAAAACCCCTGCAAGAATTGATATATTTACAAAATCATTAAACTTCTTCTCTAACTTATCAAATTCTTTTTTATAATTTCCACCAGTTCCTACTTTTGCTTGAGCAATAAATCCTATCGTTTTATCTTTTAAATCTCCACCAAACTTTACCAAACTCATAAAACCATTAAAAAGATGCCCAAATAGTCCTTCAGCAAAATTATAAACTCCACCTATAAGTTTTGCAAATCCTTCAAGTTTAGGTAAAAACTCAATTATCTTAGGTAATGCCCAACCAAGTGAAGTAAAAAATATAAATCTTTTTACACGATCAAGAAATCCAAATGATGGTGGTTCAGGTAGTTTTGGAAGTTTAAATCCAGAAATCTTTGGAAGTTCTAATTTTCTTTCTGCTTCACTAAAATCTTGTTTTTCTTTTTCTTTTCTTTGTTGTTCTGCTTTTTTTTGAGATACTACAAGATCTCCTTTCAAAAAACTTTCAATCTTAACTAATTTTCCACCAACATCTCCTATTGGTCTTTTAGCAAGAGCAGATGATGTAATTTTTTTTTGAACAATATTAATTGTATTACCTTTTCCTACTTTAACTATTGCAGTCGATGACTTTATTGATGGTAATAGTTTTGATGGATCTGTAATTTTTGCCATTTACTTATCCTATATTATTAATTCCATAAATGAAAGCATTTGCATCACGATCATTAATAGTAGGAATAGTAGGAAATGAAGGTGCTCTAGAACCACCAGCATATCCAGATGCTCTTCCTTTTGTTCCACCAGACATTTGTGTAATTGGTGGAAGGGTAATCATTCCACCAACTCCAGAATTTTTATACGGTGTAATATTAGGTCTACTCAAAGCACCCTGTTTAAAAGGAGTTGAATTACTATCAGTCATCGCAACAAGGCGATCAAGAACTAATGGACCACCAAGACGACTAACAGTATCAACAGGAAGCATATATTCTCCAGGTTGTGCAAAAATTGCTTGGCGATCATTAGTTGCTCCTCTTAGATTCAGTCCAGTATTTTCTTTGATTAATCCACCACCACGAAGAAGTAAAGGTTTATTAACACCAGGTTTTTGATAACTTGGAGAGAATCTATTTTTAGGATTTGAAGGATTTGATCTATATGTTTCTGGATTTGGGTCGTTTCTAAATCTATCCAATTCTAACCATTTATTTTTATCATATCCAGGCATATTATAAGTTCTTGATTCTGGATTATGAGAAGGTAGTCTAAGTCCATATGGTCTTTTTTCTGCAAATGGATTTAATCTTTCCCACCAAGGTCTAAATCTATTATGTTTAATATTAGTATTTCTTTCTCTTTGTTTTTCTAATAATCTGTCTTGTGCTTCTTGTATAGAATATTTTAAGGGATTTGTAGTAATATTAAGTGCATCTAAAGCAGGACGAGAAGAAGACATTTTTGGATTTTCTGCCCTAACAGGAACACCACCAACCATTCCACCAGCGTTAAATCTAGGAATTATTCCACCAAAATTAAATCCACCACCAAATCTTGGTTTAATATTATCCATTGAGACCCGTCCAGGTTTTCTTCCTGCAAGGTATTGTGGAATGTTTAAAGGTTCTCCAGTATTTCTATCTACATATCTTTGTCCAATATCCTGCTGATCTTTTTCTGTAAGGATTGCTTCTCCAGTTTTTGCTGCAATTAAAGTATCATCTTTTCCTGCACCAGTAATTGGAATTCCTTGCTGAAAGTTCATTCCTCCAAAAGGATTAATTGCGCCAAGTTTAAAACTTGGGATTAATCCACCAAGATTTGCTCCAGGAATTTTTGGCGTTGGAGTATTTTGTGCTTGATTTGTTAATTTTTTAGCGTCATCAAGTTCTTGATTTGTTTTTGGAATTAATCCAGATTCTGGTGTTTCTTTATCTGCAAAAAGTCCTTGAACTTCTCTACTCAAATATCCACTTCCCAATGCCGCAACTGAAGTAAAGAGACCTGCTAATCTTGGTTTATTTTTTACAAATTTGATTAATTTAGGAATGTTCATTGCAAT
>JACCDO010165269.1_pt1 | contig 10643 bp, 11 predicted proteins | sample 7446101 | NCBI WGS metagenome assembly JACCDO01 (sample SAMN15323440, study PRJNA562643) | freshwater metagenome | isolation source: river surface water | place: USA:Blue River Watershed | collected 2017-08-16
CCCGTGATGGCAACCATTTTACATACCGATAAACAAAGATGATATGGAATGGGAATACGCGTCACTGGAATGTGACAATCAATTAGATGATTGAAAAGAAGTGATTCTGAAATGATAGGCGAAGAAAGCTCTTGGAGATTAAGTGTGTTGAAAAGCGTACAGTACTCCTTCATATAAGTATAGGACCCAAACGCAAGCTGGTCGTTAATACACGCATTCGTAATTGCCAAAAACTCTTTGGAAAAAATGTCTGAGCCGGTTGGAATGGATAGTCCAGGAGACGTCGCATAGGAACGAATTGTTTCCACAAATTGCTCCACCGAGCAATCCAAGACAATATCTGGACGAATCCGAAGAAGTATGTCTGTGGGAGCAAATCCATCCTTGGAGGCGTCCAAGAAACATTTGTAAAGATTGTACCATTGATACAGTGTGTTTTTCTCTCGTTGACTGATGGGAAGATCGTTTGCAAAAGTAGGACAGCGGACATGGAAGGACTTACAGATTGGATGATCGCGAAGAATCCAAAGCGAGGGGTGATTTCGCTCCATGTGAAATTTTGTATCTTGTGAATCATCCGAAACAGTCACATAGATATGAAGATCAATATGGTTCGCACACTTACATAAGAATGGAAAGAGTTGTTCTGCGAAGGATCGTAGGAGTCCTGATACTAAACAGACTACCTTCATCTAGAGTGTAGGCTATGTTAGAAAACAAAATGGCTTTACGCTTACGCGTATGTATTTATATAGAAGTATAGAATTGAATCAATTTACAGATGTGGTCTATTTCGGAATCGTGTAAGACTGTATGGGAAGGTAAGAAGAGTCCATTTGCTGAAACATAGGAGGATACGGGATGTGTCACAGAGTCTGTGTACATTGGTGTTCGGTTGATTTCAGGATACGTTGCGCGCGTTTGTATATTGTGTTTCAGCAAGAACTTCATAAGTTCATCACGATTCGGTATAAATATATCAACAAACCATGGAATCCATGTTGCAAACGGGGCAGGTTTCATATAAGCATGTAGATAGGAATAATAGCGATCAAAAATCGCTCGCATACGAGTAACTCTCTCAGGAAGCTTTTTCATCTGTTCGATTCCAATCACTGCTTGAATATCTGTAAACTTCGCATTCAAACCAAATGTTTCAAAGATATCAATCCCACCACATTTGCGTCCAAAATTCTTTATCATTCCCAGTTTTCGTGCCAATTCATCATCATCCGTAATACAAAATCCACCTTGCCCTGTACTGATGATTTTGGGTGTACTGAGAGAAAAGCAGCCAATGGTCCCAAATCTGCCAAAATGTCTACCATTTACCATACAACCCAATGATTGCGCTGCGTCTTCAATACAAAGGAGTCCTTCTTGTTTACAATATGCTGCGATTTCTTCAATAGTACAGTGACGATTATTAAGACTCACATGAAGAACTGCCTTTGTCTTATCTGTACGGGCATTATGAATACCAGAACGGCTGATTGTAAGTGTTTCAGAATCCACATCAATAATGACGGGCGTAGCACCAACAAACTTGATGGAATTAATCGTCGCAATCATTGTATAATTAGGAACGATTACTTCATCCCCTGGTCCTATTTCACACGCCAGTAATGCCAACACAATTGCCATATTTCCACTTGTTGTCATACACACGTGCTTTGCGCCCGTGTATTCGGCAATCATAGACTCAAGAATGGCTGTTTGTTTGAATTCTGTCACAAAATTTACTCCATCTTTCATATATTCATAGCACGCTGTAGCCTCCTCGTTTCCGAAATTTGGCTGCGACTGTAAGAGCATTTGTTTCTGAAAATGCCAATTCATCATCTCATCAAGCGATTCGGCTTTTGATGTGAGTTGATAATAGCCACCAATTACCATTTTTGTCGGTACTCGCTTTTTTTCTGGATCACGGGGATTGGTTGTTGTCACATCACCAGATTGAATATAATGAATATAATCACATTGTTTCATTATTCTGAAATCAAGAGAAATCCGGATTGTATCTTCAGTATTCACTTCATTATAATGAATACATTTATTTCCATTGAAATATAGGAGCTGACCGTAGGTCAAGTCAATTCCTTGAAAATCACCCTTCTTTGGTTCAGATTCTATAAAAAGTCGCTTTGTTCGAACCATCTCCGTGATTGGTAGCAAAAAGTTCTTTTCTCCAATCGGATGCTTTCCCAAGTCATCCGAGTCACAGTGAGGAGGGACAGCGATATTGTTTATAAACTGAAACCGAATACTGGGAAAACTCTGATAAATCAAAAAATGTTCGTCTGGAAAAAACTGTTGATGAATAGAACGAATCATTTCGCAATAGAGTTGCTTGAACCGAGGATTGCTCTTAATTTCTGCGTAAAATGCCTTATGGAGAGATGTCTCTATATCATGAATGTTTGGTTTGGAGAATTCATCCGATGTTGTATGAAGCATATTCAATTCGGTTGTCCCATAGAGAGTCTGGAAAAACTCAAGAAATTGATGTTTTGTTGTGTCATACGCATAGATCGTATGATCGCCGAAAGATGATATGCGATTCATGAACTATGGTTGTATCTATGTTCTGCGGTTTAGACCACGCATACATCCTCGTCTTCGTAGAAATTTAGTTTCGGATGGGTAGGAACAACTGTAAACTTTGTTTTGCTTGGGTTCAATACCCATCCCCAATAGCTAAAGGTGGATTGTGACAGTATATAATGGCTACATGCCGCCATACACCAAAGATCAAGATAATCAAAGGGATTGTGTATCACTGTATAGTTCTTACCTTCTAAAAAATCTATAGTAGTTCCATCATAATCTGTAAACACTATATAATGTGGATTGGATACATGTTCTTCTACCTTCTTAATCGCCTCGCGATAATAATTTGTTACTAGTGCGTCTGGATGATGTAATTCTTTATAGCTTCGTATGTGTACTGCCACAGTTGGTTCAGATACTGAATCAAATAAGAATGGATACATGAGTTGTAAATATGAATGTGAGTTTTCATCTGGAGAGAATAACGTACGAAGCTCATCCATAGAATCTTTGAAATAAGATGGAACTTCTAAATATCCACGAATCATGTAGTGTATCGATTGATTTGTTGAAATAGTTTCAAGCAAAGCAGTATCAACCTTGCGCCATTCGGTTTCTTGAATGTCGGTACATGGCGCACGAGACTGTCTCGTAAAATTTCGGAATATGGTCGTAAGATGATTGAAATTGAAAAGATGATATAGCTTATTCCCTAATTCTACAACCGTATCATAATACACTTCTTGCCTATATTTTTTTCCGATTCCATATACAGATGCTATCTGAAATAAACAATTGCCAAGACCAGTATTTGAACTTGACAAATAGGGTGAGTGAATTGCCGTGATTTCTGGTGCGATAGACATTTATTGTTCCGGAGATTATAAATGGGCTATTAATTCGCACATTTGATTTCCTCGTCTTGTTAACCCGCACGACATATAAAAACCGACATTTTCATCACTACAATCAAGAGTGATTTTATAACAGCGATTTCGCTTCGCTTCCTCCATTAGATGACGAACAATACGTTTTCCATACCCCTTTCCACGTTCTGCTTTTGTTACACACACATCTTCAATATGCGCGTAGATACATGTATTGAAGATGAATTTTCGTTCATAGAAGATTGTAGCAGTAGCGACAAGAATTCCATTCTCTTCCAAGACCCAAATCGCGCCACATTGTTGAATATATGCGAGAACATCTTCAAACTGTTCTTTCGTAAAAACTGTCGGACGAAATTCATTAATTAGCACATGATACGCTTCATAATCATCGATAGTCAATAGACGGGCGGTCATTATAATCTGAGTATTCTGTACTGTTTAGACCTAGATAGAATCATTCATCCAGACCCAATTGGGGTGTTTGACCGGTGAGGTAAACATAGAATCATATCCGCGCGTACACGATATAAAAATAGGTATGTCGGAACAAATTCCATATTTTGTTTGGAGAAGATATAGAATCGCAGCCCATACAGAATCAATCACATGAATTTCAGTTGCGCATTCCAATACACGAAACATATCAAAAAAATAGGTTGAAATTTGATTGAGTTCTACAATCGGATAGTTTTTAGATGATATAGGTATACCATGTGTGAGTCCATACTCGGACCCATAGCGTTCAACAAATGTATTGTATACTTCATCCTCACGTTCCTTATTTCTTGAAATCGCAAACATATCCGTACGAACGGAATATGGAATCGCATACGTTGTATAAAACGCCTCCACGAAAAAAACTCCTTCATCAATTGCGCGACTAAATGAATCTGCGTATGAATCCTCGCGAAACGTATCAAAATCCCCAAAAAACTGAAGCGAAAGATCTGAAAGAGGAAGGTTTGCTAGTTTTAGAATGTCAAATGGATGTACTTTTTCAAGCGATTCACTCTGGACGCATATAGGAATAATCGTATTTTTCCAGTCTTGAAATGTATAGAGTATAAGATCTTTTGCATCTTCGCGAATTACAACATACACCTTCTCATGGTGACTGGCTACATAATGGACCAAGGAAATACAATTGATAATATCCGTCCAACCTTGATGGAAATATACAACGGCGTCCTTCATGTAGATTCTGTCTTGGTTCTATTTAAGCGATTCGTTAAATATCCCAAATCATAAGAACGCTATATAAACAGGGGCAACCTTAACCATATACATACGTTCTATGAGTGCAGAAGACTTAATTCTATCAGGAGAGCGATTTCAGCAATTGTGTGATACATATTGTGGGTCGCGGTACGATGTGAATCGGAATCCAAAAATCGCCGCACAAGTTCATAAACACATGTTGATTGAAGAACTCAATCGCCCGTGGGACAACCCTTCTCTTATTTTCTGCTATAGTTGTGCCTTGCCAACCTTTATGAATAAACTTCCCTATCTTCAAAATCCGTTTGTTCTCGTCTCGCACAATGAAGATACAAATGTTACCGAAGAATTCCTACCCATAGCAAATCATCCTCTTCTCGTGCATTGGTTCGCCCAAAATATGTCAATGCGCCATCCCAAACTAAGTTGGATCCCCATTGGAATCGCAAATGAAATGTGGCCCCACGGAAAGCCAGCCGATTTTATTCAAATGACTACACAACTTTCATCCTTTCCAAAGGACAATCTTGTATTTTTTAACTTTAACCTACACACAAACCAAGCTGCCAGACAATATTGTCGTACCGTTCTTGAATCCAAAGAGATACTGTTTGTCCCCCAACTACCCCTTCCTATGTACTTGCCAACACTTGCCGTCCATCGCTATGCGATTAGTCCTCCAGGAAACGGCGTTGACTGTCATCGCATTTGGGAATGTCTTATGATGGGAGTGATTCCTGTTTTACTTCGTTCCTGTTTTACAGAGGCAATTTCTGAAACTATACCATGTATCCTTCTTGATAAGTGGGAAGACTTTTCTATCGATGTACTCATTGACTCCTATCCAGCCCTCTCTGCGAAATTACTCTCTCTTCATTCTTCAGGTATCTTACGATTTTCTTATTTTCGCAACCGCATTCTTCAAGCAGTGGATTCCATACCAACGTCTAAAGAATAACCTATCATCATTCAATCAGATTCAAGTATGATTGTTGCCTATGCCTTTGTTGGCCCGTTGCCTTCGTACACAATTGATACAATCTATCAGTTACGGCTATTTTATAAAGGCCCTGTCTATTTTATACTCAATGATTTGGAAAACCCAATTGTAAAACAATTAGAACAAGACTATCAAGTTACAATTGTACCCTATCATACCGTGGTTGATTCTCATTTTAATTATATTGTCAATTCCTTGGCGCATAAATTTTGTATCGTTGAAAGTCTCAAGGGTCGTGAAAAATTATTTATTTACGCGTTTGAACGATTCTTTTTGTTGTATAACTGTATGGCCCAGTACAATTTATCGAATGTATTCTTTGCGGAATTAGATAATCTCTTATATGATGACCCAACCAATTGGGAATCTAGACTTGCTACAAAAGACATGGCATTCATGTTTGATAATTATGACCGTGGTGCGTCAGGAGTCTGCTTTTTACGTTCTCCTACATTATTGCGTACATTCCTTGACGACTGTCTTGGATTCATTCAAAATTCAACTGAATTTTTGAATGAAATGACAGTATTGTATCGGTTTATGACAAAACACCGTGATGAAATTTACATTATGCCAACCCATTGGACGGATCCATCCATTCCAGAACTGGCCCATGAACGATTTTCAGATTTTGAATCCTCCATCTTTGACGCAGCTTCCATGGGGATTTACTTGGGTGGTATGGACCCGCATCATACGAATGGAGTCATCCAACTCAAACTCAAAGGAAAATGGAGCGCGATTGATTATACAAAGTATACCTATGAATGGAAAGAAGACGAAGAAGGAAGAAATATACCCTATGTATTGGGAGGGGGTAAACTTCTAAAAATCAATAACCTTCATATTCATTCCAAACGTCTGGGACCACTCTTATCCAAACCACTTCCATCCGCATAAATCGTCGCAGAACAATCTAAACACTAATATTCTACCTATACTCTATAGAGAATGTCAGTGTACGATCTGTATGAATCATATGTAAACCATATTCTGGAACAAAATGATTTGTCATCCTTCAAATCTCACCCTAACTATACATACATGTTAGAGCATGTTGGATTCGTTCAAGGTCAACAGTACAAACAATATATCGAACAAGATACAAAGTTTTCGCAGGAAGATATTCGCGCGTTCTGTGCCATGAATGATTCAATCGGCCGCCCTACACAATATTCCTACGATTCAGATCTTACATGTTCACCAACATCCTTGCGCTATATTTGGCAAGCCTATATTATTCTAACCTATTTTAAACATCTCGCCAAAGAAACTGCGATTGATATTGTGGAAGTGGGGGGTGGATATGGCGGCCTCTGTCTTGCCATTCATACATTTGCGCCACAGTTTCAACTTTCCATTCGCAGCTATACAATCCTTGATTTAGACGCTCCCAATCGTCTTCAAGAAGCCTATCTTTCAAACTTTCCACTTTCATTCCCTGTCTCATTCGTTCGTGGGTACACATACGGCGCCACACTCCCTGAAACAAATTATTATTTGATTAGTAATTATTGTTTTAGCGAAATTGAGTCGGTTCACCAATCAAAATATAGTATAAACCTCTTTCCAAAAGTCATCCACGGATTCATGGCGTGGAATAATATCCCCCTCTATAATTTTGGATTTCCTTATCAAGACACAGACGAAGTTCCAAATACGGGAGGTCAATATAATCGGTATGTTTATTTTTAGACCAAACGTGTCTCGCTATATCTAAAGCGTTAACAAAGGAATACGTAGAATGGAAGCTCATACGGAGACAGGTGTCATTCCAGTTGTCATGGGCGGCCTTGGCAATCAAATGTTTATTGTTGCGGCGGCATATGTTGTTGGAAAAACACAAGGCTGTCCTGTGTATTTATTGGAAAATCCATTGTCAAATAACAAACATAACCTTCTCGGACAAAACTATAATGATACAATCTTCAAAGACATTGGAATCCGCCTCCCTCTTCTTGAAAAATCAAATGAATTCGTTCAATTTGCGACACAGCACAAGTATGTTGTAGATACACAACATGGATTTCAACCATGGAACCCCATACATGTACCAAAAGGAAGTATTATGAGCTCCTATTATCAATTCTATCCTGCCTTGGAACCATTTGAAGAACAAATCCGTGCCGTATTTCTCAAAGGTCTTACACGACATCTCAGTATGTTTCAAACGTATGATTGTTCGAAGGCGGCATTTCTCCATGTTCGTCGCGGGGATTATTTGGAACATCCAGACATTCATTACGCACAAGATTTTTCCTATTATCAAACTGCGTGTATTCAACTCCTACAACGGGTAGGATTTGCCAACCTACGCAAAATCTATGTTGTCTCGGATGATATGGATTGGGTTCGCTCGCAACCCTTTTTTCAAAATGAACTCTTTACATTCTATGAGACAAAAGATGAACTCATGACACTTGCTCTTATGAGCCAATGTAAGGCTGGAGCGATTTGTGCGAATTCCACATTCAGTTGGTGGGGAGCCTTCCTTGGAGCGCACGGAGTTCGTGCCCCTGTGTTCGTCCCATCGCGTTGGATTGGTGGAACAAGTCTACCCGTCGCACTCTTCCCAGAGGAATGGACGGTTGTCTAAAGAAATCTCATACGCACTGAATAGACTCATCCTATGGACCAGATTGATTCGATTCGCTTTATTAATCTTTCTCATCGCACCGATCGGCTTACACGAACACTTGGGTGGCTTAATGAACTCAATGTACCTGATGAAAAAATTCATCGTATAGATGCCATCCATATTCCTGGTCGTGGACACATTGGTTGTATCGCTAGTCATATTCGCGCACTCGAATCCTTTCTCAAATCAAATGACCGATACACACTTATTATGGAAGATGATTTTGAACCAACCTCCAAAGACACATTCTGGAGTTCAATTCAATCCTTATTTTCATCAGGTATTCTATTTGACGCAGTATGTCCATCCTATAACATGGAAGTCATTGAGGAAACTCCTCCAGAAGCCCCCTTCCTTCGGCGCCTTCGCAGTTCTATGACTACCTCTTCGTACATTATTGGTCGCGAGTATGCTCTCAAACTTCATCAATGTTTCTTAGAGGCATTTTATTTAGCACAAATAGAAGAAAGTATTACAAATACAAAGACACACCAGTATACATGCGATGTGTACTGGCATACCCTTATGAAAAAAGATACATGGTATTGCTTTTATCCTCGGATTGGCTACCAAGTGGAGTCATTTAGTGATATTCAAGGTCATATTACAAATTATAAGGTATAACAATCCTTCGCATACCGATACGCATCTACAATCACGGATTGAAAGTATTCAATTGGGGGCATATGAAAGTCAACAAACTCTTTCATTTGAATTCGTGTCGCAAGAAAAGGATTTCCTTGATACCAGTCCTGTGGAGACGCACGATCAAGACGAGGAATCATTGGCGTCCAGGGAACAAGACCGATTCGTTTAGAATCCTGGTGTAACCATCCCAACACATGTTCGTACAACTTGTGTTGGTCGAAACACCACCCAACTTCCCCGTGTTTGAGAACTTGATTCGGCATTTGTTGTTGCCATTCTTTCAACCGTGTGTATATATCCTGCTCCGATTTAATTTGAAATAAATCCGACCAGGTCTGGGGCTTTGCCCCACAATAACACATATAAATTTGTCGCTCTTGCTCGTCAATCCCACGAAGACTCACAAACTGGTCGTCACTAAATTTCGAAAACCCCTCCACAAAAAATTCTCGTTGAAGTGGAATCATATCCATATCACTGATAACTACCGCTCCCTCGCATTGTAAGAGGGCTGGATATAAGAGACGAATCACTTGCGCTTGTGTAACGGTGGACCACCCTTCTATCGGCTTACAACAAAGTACAGACGGGTCATCCTTATACTGCTCTGGTTTCGTTTCTCCAATATACACCATTACGGCAGGAATTCCAACAATATCCCACCATGATTGTCGTACAATCGGCCAAAAGTTAAGATACTTTGGATTGTCATTACATGCTACCAAGGCACACGATAGCTTCATAGGAATCTATTCTGTGCTTGATACAATTGGTTTAGATAGAAGTCACGCGTACAAGACTGCCTCTAACCAATCCAATGACAAACAGATGGGCTGCCCGTGCCGTTTACCTGCTGAAAAATACCCCGAAACTGCGGATTGGGGACCACTCTTCTGGAAACTTCTTCATGCTCTTGCCGAACGCGCTGGAAAACAACGTGACGCAGTCGTCACACAACCAGACGAGGTTCGTGCGTGGATTCAACTTCTTACACTCCTCCAACCAACCATTCCTTGCGATGTCTGTCGCAATCACTATGGTATCTGGCTTGCCGCACCCCCCCCCTCAGTCCTTTCAGCGATGCCATACAATGAGGTTGGTGACTGGGTCCGCAACTATCTCTGGGAACTTCACAACACAATTAATGAAGGAAATGACCGCCCCATATTTCCCTATTCTGATTTGTCAGTTGTATACCGTGATGTATCAATTACAGCCACCTGGCGTGCTCTTGAACCCGTTATGAAACGCGCCATTACGCTGAATGGAATTACGCTCTTCCCATGGAGAAAATGGCTCACTGTTGTCCGAACCTTACAGGGAATCTATGGGGTATAATATCCTTTTAAAAACTCCTCATAGCCCCTATCGCCTTTGTGTGGAATATAGAAATCATGTTTGAGACCCATATGATTATCCCAAGTTAAAAACTTGGTAGGATCAACGCGCTCAAACTCGAACAGTCCAAAATCTAGGACCCACAACGACCCCTTCGACCACACCCATTCTAAATCAATTGGCAGCACTCCGTGGTCCAGCATAAGACGATGTGCCTTGCCCATCTGATATGCTAGACGCTCAATTGTCATATCAGAACCTTCGTCATCCCAAATATCTAACAATGTGTATGGGCTGGCAAAGAACCCACGTGGTGGATTTGTGGATGAAACTGGTTCTGATATATGCATTCCCCACACAG
>JACCDO010856245.1_pt1 | contig 10643 bp, 10 predicted proteins | sample 7446101 | NCBI WGS metagenome assembly JACCDO01 (sample SAMN15323440, study PRJNA562643) | freshwater metagenome | isolation source: river surface water | place: USA:Blue River Watershed | collected 2017-08-16
GGACTCCCTCTCCTCGCCTGAAACGGGAGTGGGAAAGCGGGGACGGTATCGTGTTGCGCCCAAAGCGACCGGCGCGACTTCATTCCACTTGACCGGCACCCGGCGAAGGCGGAGCTTCGCAGCGCCAGACCAACCGCCACCCAACCCCTCGTGAAATCTCCCCTGCCCCGCTTTTTCGTCTTCGCGTTCCTGCTCGCAGCCCTCGCGGTGACGGCGCAGGACAAGCCAGCTTCTCTCCTGCCCGCTTTCGGCGACGCGGGCCGCGAGTTCACCACCAAGGCGCAGGGCGGCAAGGCGATCAAAGGCTGGCTCCCCACCGGGTGGGACGACAACTCCGAGTGGGCCACGCTCGCCGTCACTTACACCAAGCTTAAGGATGGCCCGAAGGAAGGCGTCACCGCCGTGCGCATCGAGCTGAAAGACCTCGGCGAAGGCCAGCTCCAGCTCACCAGCTACTCTGGCAAGCGCGTATTCAAGAAGGGCGTGAAGCACGCCGTCGAGGGCTGGCTGCGCGGCGGTGCGGAATTCAAGGTTGGCGTGCGCCAGCCGGGCGACCCGTATGAGTTTTACGTCGAGCACGAGCTGTCCGGCGGCAAGGAATGGAAGGCTTTCAAGTTCGAGTTCGCCCTCGATGCCGACAAGGAAGCGTTCATCATGTTCGTAATGCCGGGCAGCGGGACGATCGACCTCGCGGGCGTGACGGTGCGCGAGGTGAAGTGAGGAAAGCAGGATGAGCACACCACCGCAGCAACAACCGGAACCATGTAGGGCATGGCGCGTAGTGCGTGGTTGGATGCTGGCGGCACTCTGCGCGCTGGTAGTCGGATCCTCGTCATTTGCTCAGACGGTTTCTACCAACCGTCCACCGCTCCCCTTTGCTCGGTTCACCGCCGAGCCTTACATGCGCGTGACCAACGGCGCGACGGGAGCGGTTGAGCTGCAGGTGGCGGTCCGCAAGCTCGTCCCAACCAACGGCACCGGTCCGGTCATCTGGCTCAGCGGCGCGTCGCACATCGGCGAGACCAACTACTACGCGCAGCTTCAGAAGCACCTCGACACCCAGGCGCTCGTGCTCTTCGAGGGCATCCACGCGGGCAAGACCAGCGTGACCAACGCCGCACCGGAAAAGACCGCTCCTGCCGCGGCGAAGGCCCCCACTGCTGAACCCGCGGCAAAGTCCGGCGAGCGCACCAGCTTGCAAAAGGACCTCGCCGAGTCGCTGGGCCTGGTCTTCCAGCTTGAAGCCATCAACTACCAAGGCACCAATTTCCGTAACAGCGACCTATCCGTGAACGAACTGAAGGAGCTGATGGAAAAGGACGATTCCGCCGAGCCGGCCGCACCGGACTCGCCCAAGGAGAAGCGCAAGAACGAGGCCTTCGACCACCTAATCAAAGCGATGGAGGGCAACTCGCTGTTCGGCACGCTGCTTAAGGCCGGCTTCAAGCTCGTCGGCGGGAACCCCAAGCTGCAGGCCACCGTTAAACTCGCGCTCATCGAGGCGCTGGGCGGCATCCGCGGCGATCTCTCGCGCATGAAGAGCCTGCCCGAGGACGTCCAGCGGCTGATGGAGGTGCTCATTCAGTCGCGCAACGACGCCGTGCTGAAAGATCTCCGTGCCGAGCTGAAGCGTTCCGCCCCGCCCGCCAGCATCAGCGTCTTCTATGGCGCGGGGCACATGGACGACCTCGAACGCCGCATCCGCCGTGAGTTGGGCTACCGGCCGGACAGCGACCTCTGGCTGCCCGCGTTCACCGTGGACTACACGAAGGCCGGCCTAAGCGTGATTGAGGCGACGCTGCTACGGACGATGGTGCGCCAGCAGATGCAGGAGTTGCTGCCGACCGAAGCGCCCGCGCCCAAGGCCGAAAAGGGCCGTTGACGTGCCGGGGCCGGCTGCTACGGTGCGGACGAAATGATTACGAGCGCCTGGCGATTTAGCAGAGGCGGCTATTACTTTAGCCGGTCCGCCTGCTGGCTTGCCGGGACGCGCTGACACCGACAGCACTCGACCGACAAACCGCAGGCCGGCGCCTGCGGTTTTTGCATTTCAACCCGGCGCGGCCCGCACAACACAAAACACCATGATCATCGTCCTCCGTCCCAAATCCTCCAAGAGAGAGGAGTCCGCCGTGCTCGCCGAAATCCGCCGCCTCGGCTACCGCCCGCACGTCATGCGCGGCGTTGCCCGCACTGTCATCGGTGCCATCGGCGACGAGCGCACGCACCACACCCTCGAGACCCTCACGGCGCTCCCGCAAGTCGAGAGCGTCATGCCCATCCAGAAGCGCTTCAAGCTCGTCAGCCGCGAGGCGCACCCGGCCAACTCCACCATCTCCCTGCCCAACGGCTGCGTCATCGGCGGCCGCGAACTCGTCGTGATGGCCGGCCCCTGCTCCGTCGAGAGCGAGAAGCAGCTCCTCCACACCGCCGAAGCCGTAGCCAAGGCCGGCGCGAAGGTGCTGCGCGGCGGCGCGTTCAAGCCCCGCACCTCGCCCTACGAGTTCCAAGGTCTCGGGGAAAAGGGCCTGAAACTGCTCGCCAAGGCGCGCAAGGCCACCGGCCTCGCCATCATCACCGAGCTGCTTTCCGAGGATCACGCCGAGATGGTCGCGGAATACGCCGACGTGCTCCAGATCGGCACCCGCAACGCGCAGAACTTCCAGCTCCTCATCGCCGCCGCCAAGACCGGCAAGCCCGTCCTCCTCAAGCGCGGCCTCGCCATGAAGATTGAAGAATGGCTGCTCGCGGGCGAATACGTCCTCTCGAACGACAACCCCGGCCTCATGTTCTGCGAACGCGGCATCCGCACCTTCGAGACCTACACGCGCAACACCCTCGACCTCTCCACCATTCCCATCATCAAGAAGGAATCCCACTGCCCCATCGTCATCGACCCCAGTCAGGGCGCGGGCCGCGCGGACCTCGTCGTGGCCATGTGCAAAGGCGCGGTCGCGATGGGCGCGGACGCTTTGCTGGTGGAAGTCCATCCCAACCCGGCCGAAGCCTGGAGCGACGGCGCACAGCAGCTCACCCTCGAAGGCTTCGCCAAGCTGATGCAGGAACTCAAACCCTTTGCGGCCGCTGGCCGGGCGTGAGCAGCGGGCGGCAATTTGTGGTCGAAGATCACGTGTCTCGGGTTTCGACATGAAATATCCCTCATCGGATGACATCGCTGAGATGAGGGCGCGTGGCTACGATCCTTCAACCATAGCCAGCTGTGTCGCCAGAGCGGAGCAACAGGCCAGACTGGACGCAGCGGCGAACGAGGTTGCTCGCGTCATCGAAGCAGCATTTGCAGGCGTCACGCTGGGATGTGGCATTGGACTTCAAGAGGCACAGGGGCTTGACGACTACGAGGACGCGGCCACCTGCGCCAAGTATCGCGCTGCAGACGAGAAACTCGACTGGCATCGCATCCCCGCAGAGGATCTGCGCCGATGCAATAGCAGTCTCAGCTTCTTCGACGCCGAGGGCATGAGGTTTCATCTGCCGGCTTATCTCCTTGCCGACTTGCGCGGAGACTACGGATTCGGGATGTCGTTCTGCCTGACGCAGACGCACGATTTCGAGGGAAGCTTCGGCCTTCTCAACAAACCGCAACGCAGAGCGGTTCGCATCTTCCTCCAGCACATCCTTAACGATCCAGACTACGAGTCCGATCGGCCGCACATTCTACGGGCGCTGGATGAGTTTTGGACCGAACAGGTTGACTGAGACAGGATAGATTTCGTCCGTCTTTCCGCAGCCCGCGCGCCGCTCACTTGCGCACGAGCCGCATCTTGATGGGGGAGAGATCCAATACGTAACGCTTGCCAGGCGGGGCAGGCGGAACGCCGACGAGGTATTTTTGGGCGATGAGTTCGTCGGCGTCGCGCGGGAGGCGGAGGTTGTCCTTGTGGAATCGGCCCACGGCGACTTCCAAGTCCCGTGAGGACATCACCGGGAGCTGCTCGGGGTCGGTGACGCCCTCGGTTGCCGCCGCCGCCAATTCAGGATTTGCGCCCTCGGCGACGGCAGCAACCGGGTCCACGGCGGCGACCAGCGGCTTGAACTCGATGGGCGGGTGCTGGTTGACGGATTTGGCGGCCTCCGTGCTGCGGCTCTTCCACCAGAGCAGCCCGACGAGGACGGCGAGAATGCCCCAGGAGGCCGGACGCTTGAGCAATTGGAGGGCGTAGCCCAAGCCGACGAAAAAGGAGAACAGGACTTTCTGCATGGCTTTCCGGGCAGTTATTTGAGGTGCGTGGTGAGTTCTCGCAGCGCGAGCACATCGGCGTTGGTCATGGCGAAGTGGTGATCCGGCAGCCAGTCCACCTGATAGGTGCGCAGGGTGTCCTTGTCGCGGATGCCGTAGGCGTCCACATGGCCATCGGCGAAGGCCATCGCGGCACGCCCCCCGTGGAGGAAGCTGGGCATGTGGAAATAGCCGTCGGCCGCGTTGGTGTCCATGGGCACGCGGGCCATGCTGGTGCAGATGGTGTGGGGATTGAGTTCGAGGAAGGTGAAGATGCCCGCAGGGTTGGACACGTCGTGCAAGCGGGTAAAAGTGGCGTAGGCCGGTTCGGTTTCGCTGCTGCTTCCCGCGCCCACATATTGGTTCAGGCCGAAGCTCCGCGTGAGTGGGACGCCCTGCACATCGTGCCGCACTGCGGGGCAGCGATAAACGCGGGGATTGGGGATGGCCCCGGCAAAAGCGGCGAGCTTGGGATCGGTAAGGAACGAGGAATTGGTGACGCTGTCATAGGTGTAATGATAGTCACCCTGCACCCACGGGAGCGGCGGAGGATTGTTGGTGCCAAGTTGGGGCCGGTAGTTGAGCACCAGCTTGTCGTCGTTCTCGCCGGGGTGCCGGAACCAGGCGACGATGAGTTGGCGGAGGTTGCTGACGCACTCGGCGCGCTGCGCGCGGCCCTTGACCTTCACGACGCCACCAACGGTGAGCGAAACGAGCACCGCAACAATGCCGATTACGACCAGCAGTTCGGGCAGGGTGAAACCGCGGCAACCGAGCGCGGCAGACGGGCGGACGGGATAGTTCATCGTCCGCGCGTAAAATGGTTGGCGAACCAGAGAAAGTCCGCGTTGTCGGGGGCATGCAGGTCCTGGTGATCGGCAATCCAGTCCACGGGCCAGACCCTGTCCATCTCGGCCGTCTGGCGTTTCTGCATGTCCACGTGCCCATCGGCAAAGCTCAGGACCGTGGTCCGGCCGTGCGGAAAGATCGGCAGTGTGGCGAAGTCTCCTCCGGTGATTTGCCCCTGCGTGGGCGAGCCAGCGGTCGTATCGGCCTGCAGGGAGTTGATGCGCACCGCCGTGGTGCAGATGATGTAGGGATTCATCTCGACGAACACCGCGCGTTCCGCCGGCTGGGTGACGTCCGAGAGACGACGATATACCTCGAATCCCCCCGGCGCGGCGAAGGAGGAGGCACGCTGCACGCCAAGGTAAGGGTTCATGCTGTAGTGGCGGATCATCGGCCGGCCTTGAATCTGGTGCTTGATGGCACCGCAGCGGTAAAGCCGCGGGTTAAGCCTCGCATAAGCAAAGGCCGAATACTGCGGGTCGGTGAGAAACATCTCATTCGTGACGGTGGCGTAGAATTGGTGCACCCCGCCGGAGGCCCACGGGACATTGGTGGTGACCGGGCTGATGTTGCCGATGGGATTGGAGTTAACGACGAGGCGGTCGTCGTTGTCGTCGGCGAATTTATGCCAGACCGTGTGCAGCTCCCGCTGGTTGTTGAGGCAGGTGATGCGATGCGCGCGCGCCTTGGCCTGGGTCAGCCCGCCCGCCACGAGGGAGACGAGGATGCCGATGATGGCCACCACCATGAGCAGTTCGATCAGGGTAAAGGCACGGTGGAATCGTTTGGCCATGGGGCTAGCGAAGTGCGGGGCATCGTAGGATTCACCCTTGGCGAGTCAAGCCGCCCCGCCGGCCGGCCGGAAACGGAGGATAAGCAACCTTCAAGGCGGTCCCTGGCGCGACCAATTCGGGGTTGCATTCAACGGCCAGACAAGGCAACGTCCGCGCCTCTTAGTTGCAGGAATGACCGCAAAAGAAGAGCCAATCACGTTCACCGGCACGGTGACTCAGGTGTTGCCGGGCACCATGTTCCGGGTGGCATTGCCGAACGGACACGAGGTCCTCGCCCATATCTCGGGCAAGATGCGCAAGAACTTCATCCGCATCAGCGTGGGTGACAAAGTCGAGGCCGAGATGTCCCCCTACGACCTGAGCAAGGCAAGGATCACCTTCCGGCACCGATAGGTCCGGGTCACCAATTGGTTTGAGGCGCGGCAACACCCGCGCCTTTTGCTTTTTCCCGGAACTGCACCAATCGGTGAGGACAGCCGTAATCTGATCCTGGCCTGCAATTTGACAGGCCTAGTTCAAGGAGTCTTGCCAGCTAGCAACGACTTTACTTTGACCGGATCGCTGGTCGGCGGTTGGCAGGCCGTGCCGGTGCAGATGAAGACCACCGGGCCATCCTTCACGGGCAGGGTCTTGGCGAACGGCTCCACGGCGCCTGCATTGCCGAGGACGACTTTGTTCGGCTGATAAACGCCATGCGCGGCGCGCAGCAGCGTTGAGATCGTCCTCGCATCGGCTTTCGCCGGCGAAGCGATGACCACGCGAAATGGCTCGTGAAGGAAAAAATCCAACGCGAGCAGCAAATTGGGAACGGCCTGGGGCAGACGCTGCATGCGCTCGGCAAAGAGGCGGAGGGTTTTCTCGGCCCGGGCGCGCATTTCCTTGTTGTCCGTGATGGCGGCGAGCTTCAGCAGCGCGATGGTGGCGACATTGTTGCCGCTCGGCTCCGCGCCGTCGTAGTCCTCTTTCGCACGGAATAGCAGATCAGCGGAACCGGCAGGACTCTGGTAAAAGCCACCATTCGCGGCATCGTAAAACTTCGCGGTCATCGCGGATTCCAGCGCGAGGGCAAAGTCCAGGTGCTTCGGGTCGAGCGTGGCCTCGTAGAGGTGAATCACCCCGTCGAGCAGGTAGGCGTGCGAATCGAGGAGCTGGACGTTGTCGCGCTCGCCGTCGCGCCAGCGGTGGTAGAGCGTCTTGGTTTTCGCGTCCCAGAGCTTGGCTTGCAGGAAGGTGAGGTTCTTCTCGGCAGCGGCGAGGTATTTCGGCTCGCCCAGCACCACGCCCGCGCGCGCGAGCGCGCCCAGCATCAGGCCGTTCCACGAGGCAAGCACCTTGTCGTCAAGATGCGGACGGACGCGCTTCTGCTGGACGGCGAAGAGTTTCTGCTTTGCGGCGGCCAGGAGCTTCGCCTCGGCATCGGTCAGTTTCGGGTCCACGATGCTAAGCACATTGAGGTGCTTGAGCGGCTGAGGATGCGAATGGTCCTCGAAATTGCCCTCCTCGGTGATGCCAAAGTAGCGCTCGGCGACCTTGAACTCCTCCGCTGTGAGCAGCGCGGTCAGTTCCTTCTTCGTCCAGCAGTAGAATTTGCCCTCGTGGCCTTCGCTGTCCGCGTCCTCGGCGGAATAAAAGCCCCCCTCCGGGTGGGTCATGTCGCGCAGCACGTAGCGGACGATGTCCCGCGCCACGTCGGCGAAGCGGGCTTCGCCGCTGACGAGATGGGCATCGAGATAGAGGTGCAGCAACTGCGCGTTGTCGTAGAGCATCTTCTCGAAGTGCGGCACGAGCCACTTCTCATCCACCGAGTAGCGCGCGAAACCGCCGCCGAGCTGGTCATACATGCCCCCTGCCGCCATGCGTTCGCAGGTGTGGAGGACGGCCTTGATGGACGCTTCATCGCCCTGCCGCACCGCTGCGCGCAGGATGAAGGCCGGCTGCGAGGGCCGGGGAAACTTCGGCGCGCGGCCGAACCCGCCATGCCGCGGGTCGTATTCGGTGACGAGGCGTTTGAGCGCATTGGTGACAACGAGTGGTGCGAGCACGGCATCCTTGTTCGCCTCGTGCTCGCCGAGGGATTTCAGCTGGTCCGCGATCTGGCCGGCGCTCTCGGTGATGTCCTTGCGCTTCTCGACCCACAGCTCGGAGATGCGGCCGAGCAGTTGCAGGAAGCTGGGCCGGCCGAACTTCGGCTGCGGAGGAAAGTAGGTGCCGCCGTAGAATGGCTTGAGATCCGGAGTCAGAAAGACGTTCAGCGGCCAGCCGCCGCCCTGCCCCATCGCCTGCACGGCCGTCATGTAGATTTTGTCCACATCCGGGCGTTCCTCGCGATCCAGCTTGATGGCGACAAAATGCTTCTTCAGAAACTCACCAACGGCCTCGTCCTCGAATGACTCGCGCTCCATGACATGGCACCAGTGGCAGGTCGAATAACCGATTGAAAGCAGGATGGGCTTGCCCTCGTCGCGGGCCTTCTTGAACGCCGCCTCGCCCCACGGATACCACTCCACTGGATTGTGCATGTGCTGGCGGAGATATGGGGACTTCTCCTGCGCCAGACGGTTGGTGTGCTTGGGTTGGGCGGACGGATTGGTGGACACGGGTGGTTTGGGTTTGTCGGCAGCGGCAATCGAAAAACATCCGGCCAACAAGAACGAAGCGATCAATGAACCTGCAGGAAGATGGGATGAGCGGAAAATCACGGCCTTGAGGCTAAGTAAGCTGACTGCTAAGGGCGAGCATATCCGTTGTTCATTCAGTTTGGGATGAGGTGCGCACCGTCACAAATGGCAGAAGCCTATCATGCGCCGAAGAACTTCTGGATCTCTTGCACCACCTCGATGAAGCGGTCCACTTCGGACTTGGTGTTGTAGAAGTAGAAGCTCGCGCGCGCCGTTGACGGGACGCCGAGCTTCTTCATCAGCGGCTGGGTGCAATGGTGCCCGCCGCGCAACGCCACGCCGTAGCGGTCGGCGATGGTTACGACGTCGTGCGCGTGGACGTCGTCGAGGAGGAAGCTCACGAGGCCACCGCGCTCGCCCTTGGGCCCGAAGAGGCGAACGCCTTTCAGCTCGCTCAAGCGCTGATACGCGTGGGTCGCTAGTTCGAGGTCGTGACGGAAGATGTTTTCCCGGCCAATAGCGTCGAGATAGTCCAGCGCGGCGTGCAGGCCGATGGGCCCGGAGATGTCCGGTGTGCCGGCCTCGAACTTGTGCGGAAGCGTGTTCCACGTGCTCTTGAAGTAATCCACCGTGGCAATCATCTCGCCGCCACCGTGCCACGGGGGCGTGTTCTCCAGAACTTCCTTTCGCCCGTAGAGCGCGCCGATTCCGGTGGGACCGCAAATCTTGTGGCCGCTGAACGCGTAGAAATCGCAGCCGATGGCTTGCACGTCCACGTGCAGGTGGCCCGCGCTTTGCGCTCCGTCCACGAGGGTGGTGATGCCCAGCCGCCGCGCGCGGGCGCAGAGGTCGGCGACGGGGTTGAGCGTGCCGAGGGCGTTCGAGATGTGGACCATCGCGAAGAGCTTCACCTCGGGCGTGAGCAGGGAGTCGAGCTGGTCGAGGTCCAGCAAGCCCTCGTCGCCGGTGATGGGCACGTAGCGGAGCTTTGCGCCCGTGCGCTCGGCGAGCATCTGCCACGGCACGATGTTGCTGTGGTGCTCCATCTCGGTGAGGAGGATTACGTCGCCCGCCTTGATGAACTTCCCGCCCCACGCGTTGGCGATGAGGTTGATGCCCTCGGTGGTGCCGCGCGTGAAGATGATTTCCTCCGTGCTGCGGGCGTTGAGAAACTTCCGCGTCCGCTCGCGCGCCGCTTCGAAGGCGTTCGTCGAGCGGTTGCTTAACTCGTGGATGCCGCGGTGGACATTGGCATTGTCGCGCTCGTAGTAACGGACGAGGGCGTCCACGACCGCGCGCGGCTTCTGCGAGGTCGCGGCGTTGTCGAAGTAAACGAGCGGGTGGCCGTGAACTTGTTGGTCCAGGATGGGGAAGTCAGCGCGGAGCGCGGACCAGTCAATCTGCTTCGGTGCGTTCATTTTTTGACACGAATTGCACGAATTCTCACGAATTGCCGAGGCACGTCTTCAATTCGTGCCGATTCGTGAAATTCGCGTCTCACATCAGCCCCAGTTGCAGCCGCGCCGCCTCGGTCATCATGCCTTGGTTCCACGGCGGGTCCCAGACCAGCTCCACGTTCACATCGTCAATGCCTTCGAGACAGAGGAGCTTGTTCTGCACGTCCTGCACGAGCACGGGGCCCATGCCGCAACCGGGCGCGGTGAGCGTCATCTTCACGTCGGCCTTGTAGCTGTTGCTGCCCAACTCGGTGAGGTCGCAGTTATAGATGAGGCCGAGGTCGGCGATGTTGACGGGGATTTCCGGGTCGTAACAGGTGCGGAGCTGCGTCCAGACCTGCGCGGAGAGCGACTCCTTGGTGACCGGCCCGGCGGGCGCGGGCGTGGCGACCGGCGCGGGCGCGGCCTCGGGCGTCTTGCCCAGCGCGTCGGCGTCCTTGCCCTCGATGCGCGCGAGGCCGCCGATGAACTGCACGGTGTAAGTGCCGCCGAGCACCTGCGTGATGGTGACCTCGGTGCCCTTGGGGATAAAACCCTTCTCGCCGGACGGAATGCGCGTGGCGTCCACGTCGCGGGTGAGGGTGACGGTTTCGTAGGAGTGCATAGAAATGAAGTTTAAGCTGAGGTCGTGCTTTGAGAATACGCGCGATTCAGAAGCCAGAACCCAGCCGCGAGAAAAACTATGGCC
>JACCDO010153616.1_pt1 | contig 10642 bp, 13 predicted proteins | sample 7446101 | NCBI WGS metagenome assembly JACCDO01 (sample SAMN15323440, study PRJNA562643) | freshwater metagenome | isolation source: river surface water | place: USA:Blue River Watershed | collected 2017-08-16
ACATCATCCATATGAGTTTGACGAATACATTCATGGGCTTCTTGACTATGTTCATCTTTAGATTTATAATCACGATATTGATAATAATTTTCACCATAATTTTCATTAACATATTTTTTTATCATACCAACAGCTTCTTTTGAAAGTGCTGTGCTATCTGTTCTCATATATGTAATATGACCACCTTCATATAATTTTTGTGCTACTTCCATACATTTCTTAGCACCCATACCAAATTTAGTAGAAGCCTCTTGCATTAAAGTTGCAGTAGTATGCGGTGGCGGTGGATTTCTTTTAACTTCATTAACAATAACATCAATAACCTTACAAACATTTTTTTTATTTAATTTATTTAATATTTCAATTGCTTCTTCTTTACTGTCAATTTTAAATTGCTCTTTATCCTTCATTAAATTAGCAGAAATTAAAATACTTGTATTATTATTATTAAATTTAAAATCAGATGTTGATTTAAAAAATGGCTTATCAATAATATTTTGAATACTATCTTTAACTTCATTTTCTTTATTAACTATAATCATAACAGCAATAGATTGGACTCTACCTGCTGATAATGAACCTTTTAGATATGTTTGTAAAATAGGACTAATTTTATAACCCATCAAACGATCTAATAAACGACGAGCTTGTTGAGAATTAACCATATTCATATTAATAGTAGTTGGTTTACTAACTGCATCTAATAATGCTGCTTTAGTGATTTGATTAAAGACAATTCTTTTAGGATTATTTAATTTTAAAATATTAGAAATACTATAACCAATCATCTCACCTTCTCTATCTAAATCGCTAGCAATAATTACTTCATCCGTTTTTGATTTATGATATTGTAAATTAATAACAGTTTTCTTTTTATCAGGGCTTACTATATAATGAGGTTCAAAATTATTATCAACATCAATTGATAAATTTTTTGAATCTAAATCCATAATATGACCAAAACTAGCTTGGACAACATAATCAGAACCTAAAAATGATTCTATTTTTTTTGTCTTTGCTGGACTTTCAACAATTACTAAATACTTTGGCATTATTAATTAATATATATTGTTTTTATATATATTAATCAATTTTTATTTTGGATAGTGATTTTTTTATAAAATAACATTTTAATAAAAAAACTCACATAACATATTTTACAAGTTTTACTTAACTATCCATTTGCATGATATGTTTTATATTATCCATTTTTATTACCATTAGTATTCACACCGCGAATGTAATTAGAAATACTATCTAATTGTCCATTGTTATGAAATGTTTTTTGTTCACCTTCCATATGACCATTAACATAATAACGAATACTTTCTAATAGTCCATTGTAATGATATGTTTTTTGTTCACCTTCCATATGACCATTAACATAATTACGAATACTATCTAATTGTCCATTTGCATGATATGTTTTTTGTTCACCATCTAATACACCATTAACATAATAACTAGTTCCACATAAGCGTTCATTATACATATAGTATTTAAATTTTCCATGTGCTCTACCATTTATAAAATTACCAATGCTTTTTAATTCTCCATTCTCATGATATGTTTTTTCTTCACCTTCTAGGCTACCATTAACATTATTACAAATTAATTTTAATTGTCCATTTTCATGATATGATTTATATTCTCCTTCTATTTTACCATTATTATTCGCATCGCGAATGTAATTATAAATTTTCCATAATTTTCCATTTTCATGATATGATTTATATTCTCCTTCACTTTGTCCATTAATTTCAAAAACTTCTGATTTAATAGTGTTATTAGGATAATATTCGCGTGTTAACTTAGCCATAATTATTATAATGATAGTTTTAAAATAACTATATATTTCAATTTTTATAAAATAACTGTTAATCCGTTGTCTATGAAAAATCATTAATTTTTCATAGCTACGAAACAATTTTATTTATTCTTCTTCTTATTCTTCTTCTGTACCCCATTGACATAAGTACACATACTTTTTAATTGTCCATTTTCATGATATGATTTATATTCTCCATCTTCTCTTCCATAGACATAAGTGCACATACTTTTTAATTGTCCATTTTCATGATATGATTTATATTCTCCATCTTCTCTTCCATGGACATAATTACACATTTCATGTAATTGTCCATTTTCATGATATGATTTATAAGGTCCTTCTTTCTGACCATTGACATAATTACAAATTTCATGTAATTTACCATTCTCATAATATGATTTATATTCTCCATTAATTTGACTAGTTTTAAGGTAATCAAAAAAATTTTTAGAAACATCTTTAGTAGGGTCGGGAATATAATTACAAATATTTTTTAATTGTCCATTTTCGTAATATATTTTACATTCTCCTTCTTTTTCTCCATTTACATAATTACAAATACTAATTAATTGTCCATTCTCATAATATGATTTATATTCACCTTCTTCTTTTCCATTTACATAATAACGAATACATTCTAATTGTCCATTTGTATGATATGATTTATATTCTCCTTCTTCTTCTCCATTTACATAATAACGAATACATTCTAATTGTCCATTTCTATGATATGATTTAAATTCACCTTCTTGTTTTCCATTGACATAATTACAAATTTCAATTAATTGTCCATAAATATTAAACAGTTTATCTTCACCTTCTTTTTTTCCATTAACATAATTACAAATATGTTCTAATTGTCCATGAGAATAATATTTATATTCTCCTTCTTGATTATCATTAACATAATAACTACTAATTTTTAATTGTCCATCATAATCAAAATATTTATATGCTCCTTCTTTTTTTCCATTAATATAATTATAAATTTCTTCTAATTGTCCATCTTCATAATATTTTTTATATTCACCTTCGCGTTGTCCATTGATTTCAAATACTTCTGATTTCAAAATGTTATTAGGATAATATGTTCGTTTTAACTGAGCCATAATTGTTATATTGATAGTATAAAATAATATTTATTTCAATTTTTCTATAAAATAAGACACATTATCCAAAAGTTTTACATCTCAAAATCCTCTGGAGTTCCACCGTTTTCACAATGATAATCCAACCATTTAGAAACACGAGACGGATGGAATGCCTTCTCCATAAGTTCACCGTAAATAATTTTAGACCGTTCCTTGCTCATTTCCTGGTAATCCAAATCCAAATCAAAGAATGCTGGATTCATGACAAGTTCAGGATAGAATTGCAGAACTGCCTCTTCGCTAATTTGCCCTTGTTTTAGCAGTTTTTCAACCAACGACAATCCATTAGGATTATCTACAAGAGACCAAATATGACGATTAATAATTCGTGTTGCATTTGCTTCAATGTATGCAAGTGCACTTTCACTTGGATTATACATGAGACAACAAAAATCAATAAGATGAGGATTTTCAAGTAGTATATGAAATGCATTTGGGTTTTGTGACAAACTACTACTATGAACACGGTCCAAACTTTGCTCAATGATCCTGATAGCATCTGGATGCGGATTAGAGCTAAAAAGCTCCCAATTAATCTGGTCCATATGTTGTTTCATGATTTCAATACCAGATGGATTACCTGATAGAAATTCAAAATTAATCTTATCAGGATTATTTTGAAGAATACGAATTGCAATTTCATGCGTGTTTCCAGACAATCGTTTCCATTGAATCTTATCGGTGTGTTTTTCCAGAAATTCAAGAATCGTCTTATTATTGCTTGCAGACATTTCTATCCAGTTAATGGGCTCAAATTGTTCAAGATATTGCTCCAAAAGAGGAGCAATATTTGGATTAGGATTCCTAATCAATCCAAGCAAATCAACCAACTGGGGATTTTTCTTTAACATTTCAACTGCGTCATTATGTGGGTGCTTAGAAAGACCATATTTATAAGCAATATAATATGGTAAATCAGCACTTACAGGAGATGTAATTACATGATAATCATGAGGATTCAAAAAAGGAATACTAAGAAGACGGTCTGGCGGCGGATCATCAGTTGGCCATTCAGCACTAGCTGCAATATTAATAAGATATTGGTATTTATAAATCGTGGTTTGATTAATAGTCATAATACATTTTAAATAGCGAGTATAAATAAATTTTATTTCAATTTTTCTAATATAAATAAATATTATTATATATAATATGCCAATAGTTGTAAATATATATTCTCTACCATTATCATGTATAACATATCAACAGCCTACGATAATAACAATTATAGACCATCTTAATAATAAAAATATATACATTAGAAAAATTATAAAACAATTAATTAACTTATATCCACAACACAAAGAAATTATAAAAGAACTATTTGAAAATCATATAATTAAAATATATAATATTACAAAAAATACTGGTGGATTCGTAAATAAAATGGATTTAGTCGTGTAAATAATAACTTTGAATAATACGCCATAGTTCTTCAGGCAAATAATAATTTTGATTGATAATATTCTTCTTTGACAAAAATAACAAATATTTTTCATGCGCATCAATCTTATTATAAAATGTTTGAATATCATTCACATTAGTATTAACCAATCGTAAATAATAATTCTCATATGTATATTGGTTTGATAATATAGAATGTGAAATCATATTACGTGGATTTAAAACTGGATGATTGAACACATTTAATGATGGTTCCAAAACATCTTCAATATAATCACTCTCAATATTATATTCAATATATGGATATTGATAATTAATCTTAAGCAAATTATTATTAATCACAAATGGGAAATCCCTTGAAATATTAGTATAAGTAATAGGTGAATAATTTCCATATTCATTTGATGAAAGATTAATACAACCTTTCCATTTTTTTGTTTTAATATTATAAGTAATAAGCGTATATCCACTTACATTAAATTGATTTGAATAAATTGTAGTAATATGTAATTCATCATCAGTAATATCTATCATAAAATTTGGAATAATATTAAAATGCTTAAGACATAACAAATAGTTAATAACATTATTAACACTTAGTGGTTCATTATTAAATATATAATTTTGTGGATTAGAAGCCATATAATTATTATTAAAGTAATATTAATATATAATTTCAATTTTTCTATTAAATCAATAATTTATTAAATTCTTTAATTAATTCTTGTTTAGAAATTGATTTAGGCCCAACTGTATTATTATTATTAAATTTTACATCTTTTAATTTATTTATATTAATATCAATATTACTATTATTAAATTTAATAAAATAGTGAGATTGAAAACTTTTAGTATTAATATCTTTTGATATAGTTCCAGCATTTACTCCAACTCTTCTAAATGATATATCTGGTTTATCTTCTTTTTCTACGAATTTAAAATTAATAGGTTCTAATTTTTCAGGTTCAATTCTTTCTTCATCTCTATATTCCCATATTTGAAATACGCAAGGAACATCATATTCTACATTATTAACTAAAAAAGCGTTATTATTAATATCTACTTCAGTTATTAGATGATAATTTTTTAAAAAATGTTTTTTCATACTATCTTTTTTAAAACTTTTTGGAAGAATAAAAGATATAGTTGATGCAAATGAACAACATTTTTTTATAAACTTAATAGCAATAGATGATTGGCGTCCAAATGGTGGATTTCCAATAATGTGAATATTATTATTATTATTAATATTTAATGTTAAAAAGTCTTGTTTAATAATTTGATTATTTTCTGGTTCTATATCATAAAAATAATAATTATCAGATAAGTCTTTTATTTCATTAATAAATGCACCATTACCAGCAGATGGTTCAATAATTATATCATTTTTATTTATTTTAATTTTATTTTTAATAATATTTATACAAAAAGAAACTATATCTGGTTTTGTATAATATTTATCTATTGTATTTCTATTTAATCCAATTTTTTGCATTTATATTAATATATTAAATACTATTTATTTTTATAATCAATTTTTATTAAACAAAACTAAAAGTTTTGTTTAATAACTGTTAATTATATTCGCTTTGCGAATTAAGAGTCAGAATTTTACAAAGTAAAATTCTTACACCAAATCAATTTTTATAAAATATAACCAATTAAACCACCAATAAAAGAAGTTATAATCCAATTAACACTATAAAAATTTGTATTAGTCCAGAAATAAGTATGTATAAAAGGAGCACGCAACATTTCAACTAAACTACCATATGAAAATTCTTTAATACCTTTATCATTAAGTCTAAATAAAATATGCCCCATTGATGGTGATTCTAATTCAAATAAAAATACTATAAAACCAATAATACAACCTATAATAAACATATTATAATTATATAAAAATTGATAAAACTTTTTTAAATAATAATTAGTATTATATTTAATGGAATATCCTCAAGTTAGTTTTGGAACATATCGTTTAGGCGATAATACTTATAAGGCATTAAATGATGCTCTTAATAATGGTTATAAGTCAATTGATACTGCATCATTATATAAATGTGAACATTTAATTGGAAATTTTTTAAAAGAAAATGAAATTAATAGAAGTGATATTTGGATTACATCAAAATTAAACCCAAAAGTCATGGATAAAAGTGAAAGTGAAATTTTAGAATCAATTAATAAAACATTAACAGATTTAGGAACAAATTATTTAGATTTATTTTTAATTCATTGTCCAAATAATAGTAGTAATAAAATATGTTGGAGTATTATTGAAAAATTATGTAGAAATGGAACCTTCAGAAATATTGGTGTTAGTAATTTTAGCTCAGAACATTTAGAAGAAATTAGAGTGTTTTCATCAACACCTATTTTTACAAATCAAATTGAACTATCACCATTTTTAAAACGCCCAGTGGTGTGTGAATATATGAAGAAAAATAATATATTAATTTCAGCTCATTCATCTTTAGCGAAAGGTGAAATGTTTGATAATATGACTATTAAAAATATTGCTAATAAATACAATAAAACACCTGCTCAAATTATGCTTAAATGGGGTATTAATAATAATTATCATATAATGCCTCGTTCTGCAAATAATAATCATATTTCAGATAATTATAATTTAAATTTCGAATTGAATGATGAAGATATGGATGAATTAAACAATATTGATATATGTCATATTACTCATCCAAAATATAAATTAAATTAAATTAAATTTAAAAAAAATAAATCATATTTAATTTCAAATGACGGTAATGTTTTTAATTCATTTGAAATTATAAATTCTTTGTTTTTATTAAAATACATTTTTTTACATTCATATGTTATTTCTTTTGCTTTAATATTAATAATATTAATATTATCTAAATCTAAATCTATAGTTATAACATTATTTGAAAAGTGCATGTATTTATTATGTTTAAACATATTATTAAAATTTTTAAATGTTATATATTGATTATAATTATAAATATAATAATTTATATTTTCATTAAAAATTTTATTTATTTGATAGAATAAATATCCATTAATAGTAAATGTATAATCTTTTATCAGAATTGTTTCATTATTAATTAAAATATGACCATCTAATTCTTCATTTATTAATAAACATTGTGGAATAACTATAAAAAACATTAAATTATAATCTATTTATTATTTTCAAAAAATAAATCAATTTTTATATATTATCTAAAATGTCAACAACTTTACTTCTAATACAATCAATCGTATTATGACCATCAATAATAATTAAATTATCATTACTATAATTTAACCAATCATCATGAAACTTGTTACATTTAACCAAATAATTAACTGTAATATTTGATTCTTCTGCTCTATTTCTTTTATTAATTCTCTCAAGACATTTTTCAGGACTAGTTTTAATATAAATAATTAAATCTACTTTAGATGTATCTTTAAATGTTGAGAACCAATAATTATATGTTTCCCATTCAATACTACTAAGAAATCCATCTTCATATAACATTTTAGCAAAAACATTTCTATCAGTTTCAATTGAGCGTTCAGTAATAATAATAAAATTTGACGGACATTCTTTAATTTTTTCCATTAATTTTTTTAATCGTGTAATATAAGCTAAAATTTGAAAACAGAATGCATTTTCTTTTTGATTTTTATAAAAACATTCTAAAGCATTTGAACCATCTTTATCTTTAATAGATAACCATTCATTAACTGGTTCATCTACAAAAATATATTTGTTAAGTGATTTGAGGTATTCAACTAATGTTGATTTACCAGAACCAATATTTCCTTCAATTGAGATTAGCATTATTATTATATATATAAAATTAGTTTTATATATATATAATAATCAATTTTTATGAGTTTTAATTAATAAAGTAAATTAAAACTTTCACATAAAACAAATAACTTTTGGCATGGTTGTCTATAATAATATATTAATAATTATAATTAATAAAGATAAAATTATACCTTTTGTTGTCATACATACTAATTGATTTTCACTTAAATATGGAATAAATTTACATACTAATTCATCCATTTTAATACTACTCATTATTAAAAATAATGCTGTAAATATAAATATTTTTTTAATTATTAAAGTCCAATTAAGTTTATTGTTCTTTATTTTATCAACATCAGAATCAGATTCATTTTCATTTTCATATTTTTCATTAACTTTAGAATTTATTTTAGATTTATTTTTAAATCCAGCTTTTTTATTATTCATTGGTCTTTGATTTCGTGAATATTCACCACGAGAATCTATTTGTGGTAAACTTCTTGGCATATCATAATTATTATTTTCAAAATTATTTCTATAATTATTATCATAATTATTATCAATGTCATTTCTGTAATTATTGTCCATATTATTTCTTTTAAATTCATTTCTACTAAAATCATTTCTATTGAAATCATTTCTATTCATATCATTTCTAGGGTTCTCATATGAATCATAATTAGTAAATTGATTTGAATGATATGGTATATTTACATTAGGATTATATGTTAAATTACTCATTATATTAACATATATATTTTAAAAAATCATTTTTAAAAATTATCTTTATAAATTAATTCTAGTATTTTATATTTATTTTTAATTATATTGCGTCCAATATTATCTTTTTCTTCTTTATTATATTCAGCTGGAGTGACAAAATCTGTTAATTTATTAGATAATTTAATGATTTTTTTAAATTCATCTAAATATAATGAATCTCTATAATCTTCTGTCCACATAGAAAAGACAATCATTTTATCAACTTTAATATTTTTTGGAATTAAATTTGCAATTATATCTTGAGTTCCGTAATCATCTTCTGTAAACCAAATAAATAAATTATGTTGTAAAAATTTCAATTCTATTTTTTTAATATTATATTTTTTATCTTCAAAGAATTTTTCAGAAAATACATCCATTGGCCCAAATATATCTTCTTCTTTAAATGATTCAGTATCAGAATCATATAATATAACTGTAGTATTAGCTCTTTTATATAAAGAACTTTCAAGTTTTTCAGGTGTAATATTATCTAAATGCATATCATTATTAATACTTGAAATAAAAGTTCTATTAACAATAACTGAACCAAATATTTTATCTTCACCTACATTTAATAAATTAGCAAATTCATTTAATTCATATTTATCTTCATCTTCTTTTTTAACTTCAACATACATTATTTCAGTAATATAATCTTTTTCTTCAAAAATAACTTCAACTTTAATATAAGGTTGATAATATTTGTCAACTTTTAAATGTTCTCCTATAAAATTTATATAATCATCTGGGTGAACAGATAAATAATGACAAAATTTATCATTTACTAAATCATGTAAATAATTTATATGAGACCAATCTCTATCTTTTATTTGATTTGGCTCAATTACTAATAATGTAAATGGTTCTTTATTTGTCATTTTTACTTTGTTTTCTTCTTCTTTGATATCTAAAGGTGTATCATTATTTATAACAATATTATTCATATATAATATAATTATAAATATACTTTAATCAAACTTATTGTGAAAATTTATTATTAAATATAAAATAAATAATGCTGAGAAAACATGCCATAAACTATGAAGGATATAATAAGTAGCTATATCTTTATAATAATAATACCAACTTATTAAAAATAATGAAAATAATACAAATAATAAAAATAAATTTTTCATACATAATAAAATTGGATGACAGTTAATCAATACAATAATAAAACATATTGATGATATAATTATATCTGCATTCATTTTCCAATTCCATAAATTATCAGATTTAGTTTCATCACAATGATATATATGAGAAATTAACCATATAACTAAACCTAATAATCCATAAAAATAATGTTTTTTATAGAGTAAGTAAAAACCACATAATAAATAAATAAAATTAGAAATTATTGTTAAATATTGCATAATATAATGATTTATAAAATAAATTATTCTTTGAAATATTCTTCAAATACATTCTTTATTTTTATTACATCTATTATAATAACAGGTTCTTGACTAAAATATTTTACATTATTTCCTTTTTCATGTGGAACAAAATGTTTTTTTTCAACTAAATATAAATATCTTTTTTCATTCATTTTTTCTAATACTCCTTCTTTTTTTGGTTTAATTTTAACAGTATTATTATCATAATATTTTTCTAATTCATCGTCATTAAAATAAAAACTACTTAATAATGCCATTAATTTATCAGTAAATCCAAATAATTTATCATTCTTCTTTGGAT
>JACCDO011614371.1_pt1 | contig 10641 bp, 13 predicted proteins | sample 7446101 | NCBI WGS metagenome assembly JACCDO01 (sample SAMN15323440, study PRJNA562643) | freshwater metagenome | isolation source: river surface water | place: USA:Blue River Watershed | collected 2017-08-16
ACGAAATATCACAACTTCACCGTCACGTAAAAATTGTGATTGGGGATTGGCGAAACTCAGTTTTGATAGGTTGGATTGACTGCGTACAGGTGGCGAGGGTAGGACTATTAGGTTTGAAATTTTTTTAGCAGAACCTTTAGGCATCTGCTTGCTGTATGAGTTTGGAATTCATACAGCAAGTTTAGTTCCAGTTTCTTTTTCAAGCAACCCGAAAAAATTCCTTCTTTTTTACGTGTGTTAATTTATATTTGATTTAAACCAAAGTTAAAAAGATAAGGTTTTTAGGAAATTGACTACTTGGGTTACCTCTTCAGAGCTCAAATAATTAACTCTGGTAGTGCTATCGCTATATGTAAGTCGCTTTGACAGTTCGAACCTATCGAATTGCTTCATTTTATCGACGGACAGAAGTGACAGCGGATCAAAGTGTGCTATTACTGCTTCTTCCAACGTTCTAACGGACCCAGAGTGTCCATATGGACCTGTCTTTTCTACGTTATATAAAGGCGCTGTCCTGAACTTATATAAGTCTTTTGTGTCAAATGTGGCGTTATATCGGCCATGGTCAACGCCAAATCCATTTCTACCGAAACCTAATTGTGGGAAGGGAACTGTATAAAACTTAAAATCAGAAAAATGAGGCCCAGAGTGGCAGGTAGAGCAGGCGCCTTTGCCGTAAAAAATTCTTGCGCCTTTCAACTCTGCCGGAGTGAACGATTCTTTACCAGCCATTACTCTCTCAAGTTTTGATGGCTTTAACTTAAATTCAGAGCGTATAAATGCAGCTAGGCTTCGTGCATAGTCTATATATTCAAGCTTACTCTCGTCTTTGTCTAATGCTTTTGCTAGCTTCCTACTTGCATCTGGCTCACTATTAATTAAGTTTTGGACAATGGCTTTATAGACTTTTTTTGATTTCTCTACAGATTCGGTTTTATTCTTTTCAATAAACTCATCTTCTTGCAACATTTCGCGTATTTCTACTACTGGTAAATGATCGGCCGTTACTAGCGAATCATTTGACGGGGGAGTTGAACCAAATTGAGTAATTTTTTTCGTACCAGAAAAATCAACCCTACCATCCCAAAAGAACACATCGAACCCTTTTGCTCCACGTCCCCAAAAAGCTAGAGCATTTCTTGGAAGCAGCTTCGCACCACTTAATAGTCTCTTTGGTCCGTCACCTTCTCCGCCAACAGCGGCCGCAATTGGAATCCCATCGGTCGAGCCAAATCTATCTAAATGACATGTTTGACATGAGATATTGCCATTTAAACTCAGTCGCTTGCTTCTAAATATAGTTTTTCCAATATCCGTAAGCTTTTCGTCTGGATTTCTATATAACTCCCCGGACGGCACGAACCCAGCAGACTTAATCTGCTGTTTAATAATTCGCACTTCAGCATTTTCTCCTCCCGTAACATGAGCCGTTACGAGCAACAGGATTATCGCTGTGGCTGCTTTAGTACTTAATTTCATGAGTTTTGACAAAGGTTCTAACATCGCTTGCCTTCTCCTCAATCGCTTCAAGTCCAATTTGAGCAAGGTCATTTTCAGTTAAGCCCCAACTAATTAACTTCTTCCTCATTGCATCATAGTCATTGCAGCTCAACAATCCGATTTCAGCCGCATGTAACTGCTTTACCGATTCTTCTGATTTGTCTACATTAACCTTATTTTTGGCAATAAGATGGTTCTGCATAACGTTATCGCATTGAAAGACTAAAGTCTTATAATCTTCCTTATAGATTTGAGTAGCTATAAATGGGAGAGCAATGAACTTGATGGCTAAACCAATACATGAGATTGACGCAATTATATTTAAGTAGATAAGTAACTTGTTCATTATCTATCACACCCTAATTTCGCTCTGGTCTCCAAATCCAATTTGCCAGTTTTATTCAATGCCATTTTTGCTTGAAAGCTCAAAATAGCCTCTATTAACTTTGCGTTGAAAGACGAATCAAAATCATCAATAGGGTAACCTAGGTCCCTAAGTTTTGATATGCATTTATTAGCGTAAATGCCTTTTAATATTTCAGCTTTTTTGCGTTCTTGTTCCTCTGCTACTGCAGGCGTAGCCGGTAATATAAATGATCTAGGTGTGCTGTTTTCATTTCTATCGGAATCGTCTTCATCCATAGTCAAATGGCTTCTGGTTTCTGTGAAGTATCCTTTCTGAATTGATGCGCCAGAAACTACGATAAATATTATCGTCAGTGCTATCAGTTTAAAATTTGAATTGTTCCCATTTGACATATCAAATTATCGCTTTTATGTGATCGCTATATCTGTGTAATTTAGAAGATGAAAAAAATCCTCCACATTCTGACTTCTTTGAACAGAGATTACATTCGTCAACGTATTCATTTTTCCAATCGCTAATTGATTTTTTGTAATTTGGTAAGACATCATGATTAATAACGCATAGTTGGTGGTTATATACAGAAGTATTAATTCCATAAGTATTCAACACAGCTACAGCTTCGCTGAGAATATTTTTATATTCGAAGGGGTCGATCCATAATTGATTCAAATTCGACTTTGTAAAACCCATCATTTCAAGACCCATGAGAGCTACGTGGTCTACAAATAACAAGTTCCGAACAATAAACTCGCAAGTCTGCACAAGTCGCTCAATTGTTTGTTTGTGTAAAACAATACGTATCTCAACCTTTTGTCGATATGTCTTAAGATTAATAATTCCTCGTATCGTTTCGTCAAATGCCCCCTCTGCTTGAACAACGAAATCGTGCCTGACTGGGTCATCAGAATAGATGGGAATACCAATAACGCAATTCGGATGATTTATCGCACTATACTTCGCGGTAAAAACTTGGTCACTGAAGGCGCGACCATTGGATAGCACATCAACGGATGTATTTGGCAGTACCCGCTTAGCCTTATTAATTAACTCAACGAAGCGATCTCCGTATAGAGTTGGCTCTCCTCCCGAAAATCCAATGTTCACAGTTTCACTTGGGATTAACTCTAGCAATACCATCGCGTCATCCATCAGCCATGAATCGTCGTGTTTTTTGGGTGGCTGAGAGCACATTAAACAATAGTGGTTACATTGCTCGGTCAATAGAATCGTATTATGTAGCGAGTTTTTCCGAAATAATGAATTGATCCATCCGCTTGGATCAATTCTGATGACATCTCCCTCTGTTAAATAATTCATTTCCAATGGCAAATGAAAGTGATTTGGGATTCGTGAGCTTTTCAGGTCATTAAAGCTAATGTAAGCCCCGTAACCGTCTTCATAATTTGAAGAGTTATCTATCAAGAGGGCATATTTTTCTTTAATTATTGAGGGCAGCCCGGCTCTCTTGGTGACAATAAACAAGCTTCGTTTGTTTATAATCGCGCTATGAGAAACGGCCTTTCCATCGAGCCTAAGCATTTGGTTGCGCCCAACTCATAAATAGCTTTTTCACGTAGGAATCAGCTTCCATTCGCTCGATAAGATATTTGAAAATTTTCATGTTCCTCGTACAGAAGTCGGAATCTGGTTTTCTACCTATAAAGTCTTTGTATCTTCCATGATGAAATACTGGGTCAGCGCCGCAATATGTTTCAAATGCGCAGTCATTACACATGGGTACACTATAAGAAAATGACTCCTCAATTGGATCAAGTAGCTTTGGGTTTAGAAAAATATCTTCGTACGAGTTTGTTAAGACGTGCCCCAGCTCAAACGAAGTGTCTCCCATTTCCGCAAGCATTCGACTTTCGTCAGATGCATAAACTAAACCGTTGTAGTTATAAACTATAGCTCCAATACCGATACCAGATGGACTCATCAAGTCAACGTAACCAGGCTCTTGACTAGTAAAAATTTTTGTCAAAATGGTTGCTGCGTAGTATTCGCGAAACTCAATGCCGCGCCTATTCAGATCAATAATATATTCGAGTCCTTCTAGGTGAAACTTGTGCCACATTTCGGAATCATAGGCGTCGTATGTCTTAGTTTTAAGGGCAAATCCGTAGGGTGAAAGGGGCCGTAGAAATATGCCAGCGAATGAATGCTTTAAGTATTCATCAATAATAGCCTTCACACTCCCGAGGCTATTTTTTGTGGTTGTCATTAATGCAGAGACCGCATCTATTCCAAGGCGCTGTCTCGCCAATTGAATCCCCTCTACCGCTTTCTCATAGCTATCGCCACCTTGTCGTGGTCTATTCGCATTGTGAAGATCTTTTGGGCCATCCAACGACGTGGATATTAAAATTTCATGTTCTTTACAAAAATTTAGAATCTCTTCATTTATCAAAGCTAAGTTGGTAGCTATAACAAATCTAAGAGTCTTATCTCTCGCCCTACTTTTCGCGGCGACAACGATGTATTTGATTAGTTGAAAATTAAGCAGGGGCTCACCGCCTTGGAACTCAATTTTTATATTTTTAGATGGAGAGCGTAATGCCAGATCAATAGATTTGTCGGCAATGTCGGTAGACATATCAAACTTAACCTTATCATCAGACTGCCTAGAAACCTGACAATATGGACAGCTATGCTCACAACGGAGCGAGACAACAAATATATGGAGCCCAGTAAATTCGCTTAATACGCTGTACTTGGTTCTTAACTTAATCGACAAAAGTTCTTTAGCAATTTGAGTTTTGTCGTCTGTTAAAAAGTGTTTGGCTCTTAAATTTATGTAGTAAGGCGAACTACAATCTAGGTTATGCCTGACGAAATCTTCCAATGCATCCCTTGGGATGATTAAATGTTCTCCAGCTAGATTGGTAACCACATAGTTGTTTCCGCTTAATGGCTCAAAGCGAAATGGTAGGAGGGAGTACTCTTTTATTTTATTTTTGTAGAACTCGATTCTTTGAAATTTACTCATCTTTTATCAGCCCTGTCTTTGAAAATGTATGGGCTAATATCAAGTTCCTAACGCCTTCAGTTTCCTTCTTGATGGATTCTCTTAAATCTTGATCAAGTACCTCTTTCCTAAATTCATCTATATAAAATTTTATTTGTGGCTCAGTTGCAGAGTCTTTAAAAGTCAGACTGCACTTGATCTCATTTCCTTCTCTAGCGATATTCACAGCAAACCTATTGATACTCCTATAGGCAGCTTTTTTTATTGCTTCAGCTGAGTATAAGGTTGCATCAAATGTAAGTACCACTTCCATTGGTGCACCTAATAACTATCTTCCGGATCTATGGGATCCATGAGATCCGTGCGACGAATGGGATGCATGACCAGCAAAAATCAATCCAGTATCTGATTTTTTTATTAATAATTCATGTTTTTCATCGCCTCTCAGGTACTCAGCAATATGAGTAATTTCTCCATCACGCTCTGAGTTTAAATTTGCCAAAGTAGTGGTACTTTTATCATCAGATTCGGTAAGTTTGTTCTTGGTTATTGCCCCAACATTATTTGCCATAAGTGCGGTTGCGGCCAAGCCTACTGGTATTAGAAATTTTTTCGACATTTCTTGCTCCTAAAAATGTGTAAGCTGGACTACCCTAGCATGGTCAATTGCTTATGGCAACTAGTATTAAATGCCAATTGAAGTCCACTTTGTTGCAGATGTTTCATACCTACCGAAATCGTTCCAATCATGGTCGAGGCGATTCTCGCGGCCACTGAAATAAGTTGGATGATGAACTTTTGTCGTTTTAAACGACATGGCAAATCACTGGCCTGTGACGGAGTCAACTAGAGGTAAAGTTAAGAAAAAATCAACTAGCGTGAGCTAAGTTAGGCAGCGTCTAGAGCTTTAGAGGAAAGGATAAAACGAAAACAGCTGCTCGGAGGCAGCTGTTTGGGTGCTTGGTGGCTCGGGGCGGAATCGAACCGGGCTGAGGATGGTTGGCTCTATTCCATCCTACAAAAGCAATATAAGAACTGCTGGGTAGTACCCATTGGGGTTTGATGGAGCTCTGTTGTGCTATTGATTAATTTGAATGTCTTCCCAAATTGGCCATGAAGATTTTCTGCGTCATAACGAACAACATCTAAACCGCTACATTTCTCTGGGCCCTCTGGACCAAAAGTAGACATGATGACATAGCCGCCATGTTTAACAGAGCGCATAACTTGTTCAACATACTTTACTCGTTGTGCTTCTTGAGTCAGAAAATGAAAGACGGCTCTGTCGTGCCACACTTCAAAGTAATTTTGGGGCAAAGTAGCTTGCGTAATGTCAGCACAATACCAATGAACTTTATCGGCTTGTTTGCCAATGCGGTCTCTAGCAACATCAATAGCTTTTTGAGAAATATCCAACACGCTAATGTCTTGATAGCCTTCTTCCAAGAGGTCATCCACTAAAGTAGCTTCTCCACCACCGATATCAATAATTGCGGCACCCTTATTTGTGCTCGCCTGATGAATAAGATTTAAAGAGGTTTCAAGGTGTGGCGCATACCAGCTAACAGCATCCGGTGCTTTAGTGCCATAGACTTTTTCCCAGTGCTCTTTGTTATTCATAATTACCATTCCCATAATCACTAAGTCCATTCTATAACCATTTATATGTTGTGTCGTTTTAAACGACATAACAGCACTACAAATAATAAAACCACCTTCTGGTGGTTTTTGTTCATCTTGGCGGCCTGGGGCGGAATCGAACCGGATTGATAATGCCTGATCTTTAGTTTCTAAACATAAAATAAACAGCTCCAAGCAAACAAATTCCTGCCCAAATGTAATCTGTCTTAAATGGCTCGCCCATATAGAAAATAGCAAATGGCACAAATACAGCAAGAGTAATAACCTCTTGGGTAATCTTCATCTGCCCAAGTGAAAAGTAGTCAAACCCAATTCGATTTGCTGGAACTTGAAAAGCATATTCGAGCAAAGCAATTGCCCAACTTGCGAGTGCCGCAACCCACCACGGCTTTGAAGATAAATTCTTTAGGTGGGCATACCAAGCAAACGTCATAAAGACATTTGAGAGCATCAAAAGGCCGAAAAAAGAAATTTGGCCAAAAAAATTTGATAAGTTGAGCATAAGGCAATAGTAACGAGTTTGCCCGGAGCTACAAATAAATTAACCCTCACCAATACTTTGGGTAATTTTCTGCTCGAGTTAAATTAAGATATATCAAGGCAAATATAACGATAAGAACTGCACCAGTAGCGACTGGAAATAATAAGAAGCTCCAACTAGGTTTGGCTAGGAAAATAATAACGGGGTTCGAGCCTGCAGGGGGATGGACGACTCTAAATAAAATCATGATGCCAATTGATATAGCCACTGCCAAAGCTAAAGACCATAAATTTGGTCCAAGAAAAGTCAAAAACAATAGGCCTATAAAAGTAGGGGTGATGTGCCCTATAACTACATTCCTAGGTTGCGAAAATGGTGCGTCAGGATAACCAAAAACTAATACGCAAGTTGCCCCGAACGAACCCAAAATGAGAGGCGTCGATGTCGTATCTGCCAACAAAGCCAAAACTGTAATTATCAAAAAGCTGCCTAGACAAGCTAAGCCAAGTTTTTTAAGTGGCATTGGGGGTGGCAACGGCTGTTTATCACCTCGCAACTTTTTTAAGAACATTTAACCCCTAACTTTTCTTATTAATAGTGGAGCAATCTTAAAGGAAAAACCACCCGAAGGTGGTTTTTATGTTACTTGGTGGCCCGGGGCGGAATCGAACGCGCTGAGAATGGCTGATCCTAGACATCATCAGTCGTTTTAAACGACGAATCTTAAATTCAGTTATTTTTTAAAATTAAGGAACAATGACAGTGAAAAGATAAACAGCAAAGATCACCAAATGGACTGTGCCTTGCATAATAGTAGTGCGTCCAGTACCTAAAGAAATTGATGCTACAAGTAGTGATAAAAGCAAAAGCACAGTTGATTTAGCATCGATGCCTAACGAGAGGGTTAGTCCGGAAATTAAAGAAACAATTGAAACGGCAGGAATCGTGAGTCCAATACTAGCCAATGCTGAACCTAGCGCTAAGTTAAGGCTAGTTTGCAATCTATTTGCTCGCGCTGCTTGGTACGCTGCAATGCTTTCGGGTAATAAGACTACAGCTGCAATGATAATGCCAACGAGTGATTTGGGAGCACCAATACTTACAACGAGTTCTTCTACTTTGGGAGATAGGACTTTAGCTAACAATACGACAGCAACCAAACATGCCAGCATGAGAATAGCACTCAATTGAGCCATTTTGTTTGAAGGGGGAGGTGCGTGAACGGTTTCATCTCCTGCTTCCGTTATTGGAAGAAAATAGTCTCGATGCCGAACGGTTTGAACAAGAACAAAAGTAGCGTAAAGAATAAATGAGACAATAGCAATAAATGATAGTTGACTGCTACTGTAATAAGGACCTTGTGCTGTTGTTGTGTAATTAGGTAAGACTAAGGTAAGCACAGAGATCGCAGCCAAGGTTGCTAATGAAGCTGAAACCCCAAGTAAGCCAAAAGATTGCTCTAGATGTCGACTTGCTCCACTTAGCAAACAAATTCCAACCAAGCCATTAAGTATGATCATCACTGAGGCAAAAACCGTGTCTCGAGCTAAATTGCTTGACGATTCACCTGCTGCAACCATAAGAGATACTATAAGTGCAACCTCAATTGCCGTCACAGCAAGTGCAAGTAATAAAGTACCGTAAGGCTCACCAACTCTATGAGCTACTACCTCAGCATGAAATACTGCAGCAAGTATTCCTGCAATAAGACCTGCTATTAGTAGAATCTTAAATAACCCATTTAGTGTGAATTCACTTCCAGTTAATATCAGCCCCAATAGCAACCAAGCGATAATTGGTGATATGACCGTCCATTTAGGTAATCGATAAGATAATTTCATATATTTTTTAAATAAGTATCTATTTAATTTTTTTATTGAGTGATTCTATAAAATAAAATTTTTAAATATGTATAAAGTCAGATATCTAAAAACCCATATAGGCTTGTTGCCGAACAATGTTTAAAGTTAGTTAACTACTTTAGCTTAATTGATGAATGAATTAGTAATTTATTAGTAAAAAGATTGATCCATCTAATTAATTTAGCCTCAGGATTTTTATTTGTACAAGTAAATAGGAAAGAATTTATGAAGCAATCTTGTAAATATAAAACTGGAATTATTGCAATTGTATATTTGTCATGTCTACTTATTCTTAGTTTATTGTTGAACATGCCTGTCAAGAGCATTTTTCCGTATGTCATTCCAGTCGTCATCGTCGCGGCTCGTTGTGGTTGGCGTGCAGGATTTTTTCTGTCACTTCTTGCAACGGGTATTGCTTGGTTGGGGCAAGCATTTCCAACTGTCCCAGAAAATGCTGGCCTTGAATTTGAAGAGGCATTGATTACGCTCACTGAACTCGTACTAGCTGCAGTTATATCATCAGCAGTAGCTAGAAGAATCAAAGGGTTCTCCAATGATAAGATTTTCGACTAATTTAATCATAGTCACCAGCAACGTAAATTCAACCGTCTCGCAACTAGACACTTCTAATTCTAAAAATAAAAAGCCCCCGTTATTGCTAACGAGAGTTTTGCTTATTTGATGAACCAAGACAGAATCGGCTAGAACCTAGGATGCTAAATCCTGCACAAGTTGATAAGACAACCATAGCATTAACAGCCAAACAATAATAACAATGAACAAACCTAAGTAGCTCTTAGGCTTGGATTGTTTGTTAAGCAGCCACGTATCAGCTTGTATCCTAGATTCTTGAATAATTGAATTTGGTATTAATCTGATCGCAATCCAAATTAACATAGGCAATAAAATCAAGTCGTCCACATACCCCAATATAGGAATAAAGTCTGGTATGAGATCAATTGGGCTCAGAGCATAGGCGACAATGAAAATACAAACCGACTTGGGTAACCAAGGTGTTTGTGGATGTTTAGTAGCAAACCAAAGCATGACGATGTTTTGCTTTAGTAATCTAGCCCAGCTCTTTAATTTTTCTAATAAGTTCATCGAGCGAATCTTAAACCATAAATAAAAAAACCACCTTAGGGTGGTTTATGTATATCTCATTAAAGCTAAATGAAATCAACTTGGTCGTGAGATTATCGATCTTAATTGATTACCTCATTCTTCTAGGGCATAACTTAAATCTTGCTCTTGTAAAGGTAAAGACGCATGCGGATATTTCAAGAAATTTTCTTTATGCCTTCTATAGAATAAAAGGCCTTCTTTGATGCTTGCAACTGTTGCGCCTTGCTCTAGCATTTTGTCCCACAGGTTCCAATCCTCTTGAGGATGAGCGCCATCTTCATATCTTTTTTTGTAGCCAATTTTTTGTCCAAAGTCAGTACGGTACATCATAGATCCATGATGCTGACCTTGGCGATCCCAATACAAGTCACCCTTATAAGGGTGCGTCTCTCCAGGCACTCTCGTTAAAATCTCTTCCTTTAGTTCACCAGTTACCACAATGTCGTAGGTGACGATATCGGTGCTGGCATTTGATAGCAACTCAATTGCATCGGAACGCAGCCAATTATCAGCACCGATGAATAGCACATACTCTGTGTTGACCTTAGAGAGCATGTTGTGAAAGTTATCTACAACGCCCAAATTCTTTTGTCTGAAAATGTATTCAATATCTGGATAGAGACTTGGTAGATGGCTGCAATCTAATCCGCCGTCATCTACGAATAATATTCTTGAAGGAAGGATAGTTTGAGATAGC
>JACCDO012289287.1_pt1 | contig 10641 bp, 9 predicted proteins | sample 7446101 | NCBI WGS metagenome assembly JACCDO01 (sample SAMN15323440, study PRJNA562643) | freshwater metagenome | isolation source: river surface water | place: USA:Blue River Watershed | collected 2017-08-16
AAAGTAAAGCAATTACAGAGACCCACCAAATTAAAGGATTGCCAATAGCTAAAACTTCTTGGGCACAATTACTACTTGCACAATTTGGCAAATTTTCCTTGTAAAAAAATGAAGTTGGTCTATACAAAATTGGCCAGGTTAGTGCATAAGATTCATAACTATGATCAGTCGTTAGATTGATGTGAAAATTCCAAATTTGTTCATGATATCTGTAAAGAGCCGTTAGTATTCTTTCCCAATTATTAATTACAGAATCACTTTCTAAAGTTGATCTTCCCCAACCGTTATCAGAACGAATCCAACCTGTCCAAGAAATAAGGTAAGTAAAAAAAGCCACAAATAAAACTTGAATTGTTAAAAGCCAAGAATCTAAAAATATAGTTCCTAAAAAAGGTTTTTTTGCTCTTCTAATTTTTCTGAAAGCAAAATCCCAAATTAATGACAGCAGCAAAATAACTGCTAAATACCAAAGTGCATTCCACTTCGTAGCAATTGCTAATCCAAAAAATATACCTGCGACAATTCTGTATGGATGCCAGGTCCATCTGCCACCAAAACTTGATTCAGAACTTAATTTTCTACTAATTCGATTCCTTGAGTAATCTCGATCAATTAAAACTGCCCAAATTCCAATCATGAGAAATGTCGTCATAATTCCATCGAGTAATGCAGTTCTACTCATCACAATTGCTAATCCATCAATTGCAATTAAGAAACCAGCTAAAGCACCAAACCAAATTGAACGAATTAATCTAATTGCAACTCTTGTAGTAACTAAAACTAATAGTGTTCCCATAAATGCAACACCAATTCGCCAACCAAAAGAATTTAATCCACCAATTTGTTCTCCTAATGCAATAACCCATTTACCCATTGGAGGATGTGCAACAAATGAACCTGAAGCTTCGAAAACATCTGTACGCCCTTGCAAAATTAATTGATCAGCATTTTCAACAGCTGTTCTTTCATAACCATTTTTTAAAATCGCATATGCATCTTTGACGTAATAAGTCTCATCAAAAACTATTTCATTTGGCTGACTTAACCTGGGCCATCTAACAAGTGCACCAATTGCTGTGACTAGAAATGTCAAACCCCAACTAAGAAATGATTGGCCTGGCATCACATCAACTAGTTCATTAGTTTTATGAATGTCACTAGTTACTCGTGCATGTGCTGGCATATTTTGTCCCACGACTCAAAAGATTACGGCCAAATTAAACCTGAAAGGATTAGGACTATGAGTGGCGGGCAACTAATTTTGGCGGCAACGCCTTTGGGCAACGTCTTGGATGCTTCGAAGCGTTTAATCGACACTCTTTCAAAAGCAGACATAATTGCCGCTGAAGATACTAGAAAAGCCAGACGTCTTTTTCAAGATTTGAATTTAGAAATCAACGCTTCTGTGATTTCTCTTTTTGAAGAAAATGAATTAGAAAAAATTCCAGATCTAATATCTAAATTAAAAGATGGAAAAACTGTAGTTGTAATTTCTGATGCTGGAACACCAGCTGTTAGCGATCCAGGTTATAAATTAGTAAACAAAGCAATTGAAGAAAATATTTCAATTACAGTTTTACCTGGACCAAGTGCTGTGATTTCAGCGCTAGTTTTATCAGGGTTACCAACAGATAGATTTTCTTTTGAAGGATTTATTCCGAGAAAAGGTAAAGATAGAACTGAAATATTAAATAATTTAAATAAAGAATCTAGAACAATGGTTTTGTTTGAATCTCCACGCAGAACAAAAGATACTTTAGAAGATATTTTAGAAATTACTGGAGAAACTAGAAAAGCAGCAGTGGTTAGAGAAATTTCTAAAACTTATGAAGAAGTTATTAGAGGAACAATAAAAGAATTAGTTGATTGGGCAACAAAAAATGAAGTCTTAGGAGAAATAACTTTAGTGATTGCAGGTCTTGATAATTCAAAAAAACCTGAAGTTGATGAAGATGCTATTAAAAGTGTTAAAGACTTGGTTTCAAAAGGAATGAGTTTTAAAGACGCAGTTGCACAAATTTCTGCACAACGAGGATTGTCTAGAAGCAAGCTATATGATGCATCTCTAAGATTAGATTCATGAGTAGCAAAGATACTTTTTATTTAGCAACACCTATTTATTATGTAAATGACGCTCCTCATATTGGTCATGCTTATACAACTACCGCAGGTGATGTTTTAACACGTTGGAGAAGACAACGCGGTGAAAAAGTTTGGTTTCTAACAGGAACCGATGAACACGGAACAAAAGTTCAAAGAACTGCAGAAGCAAATAATTACAAACCACAAGATTGGGCAGATAAATTAGTAAAAGAAGCATGGCTTCCGGTTTTAGAAACGATTGATGCAGCAAATGATGACTTTATAAGAACTACTTCAGATAAACATAAAATAGCTGTTCAGAAATTTTGGCAATTAGTTAAAGATCGTGGATATGTTTATGAGGGAAGTTATGAAGGACCATATTGTGTTGGTTGCGAAGAATTTAAATTACCTGGAGATTTAAAAATTGAGAATGGACTAGAGCTTTGTCCAATTCATTCAAAACCAGTTGAAATGCTAAAAGAAAAAAACTGGTTTTTTAAATTAAAAGAATTTCAACAACCTTTAATTGATCATTTCACTAAAAATCCTCAAGCAATACAACCACAATCTGCCTATAACGAAGTTATGTCATTTTTAAAACAAGGTTTAGAAGATATTTCGATGTCAAGATCTGCTGTTTCATGGGGTATTGATTTACCTTGGGATAAAAATCAAGTTGTTTACGTTTGGTTTGATGCACTACTTAATTATGCAACTGCAACTGGATTTGGTGCAGAAAATAATTCTTCAGATGCAAAATTGTTTGAAAGTGTTTGGCCAATTGATGTAAATCTTGTTGGCAAAGATATTTTGCGTTTCCATGCTGTTTATTGGCCAGCAATGTTAATGGCCGCAGGTTTAGAACCAGCTAAATGTGTATTTGCTCATGGATGGTTATTAGTTGGTGGAGAAAAAATGAGTAAAACTAAATTAACTGGAATTGCTCCTTCGCAAATTGTTGATTACGTCGGTTCTGATGCATTTCGTTATTACTTTTTATCTGCAATCAGATTTGGACAAGATGGATCTTTTTCATGGGAAGATTTAACTGCCAGATACACAGCAGAATTAGCAAACGGATTAGGAAATCTTGCATCAAGATTAGCTGCGATGGTGGAAAAGTATTTTGATTCAGCAATTCCTCAACCTGGAACGTTAAATGAAAAAGACCAGATAATCGTTGAAATTATTAAGAAATCTAGCGTCGAAGCAGATGATGCAATGTGTAAATTAGATTTTTCTGAAGGTATTTTATCGATAAAAAAAATCGTCGATGCTGCAAATCTTTATGTTACGGAACAAGAACCATGGAAATTAGCAAAAGAAGAAGCAAATAAAGAACGTTTAGCAACAGTTCTTTATTGTGTAGCAGAAGCACTACGTGCAATATCTGTTTTATATCACCCAGTGATGCCAAAAGCTACAGAAAAAATATGGAATATTTTAGGTGCAAATGAATCTATTGGAAAAATAAGTGAGCAAAAAATTTCAGAAGTAGGAACTTGGGCAAAACTACCGGTAGGAAGTAAAGTTACAAAAGGTGAAGCAGTTTTTCCAAGACTTGCTGAAGATGAACAATAAAGATAACGGTTTAAGAGCAAGAAAAGATTTTGGTGTGACTGAATCAAAAAAAAGAGATTATCCACCTCTTCCTGAGAAATTACCTGCTTCAACTATTGATTCTCATTGTCATTTAGACATAGAAGATAAAGATATTTTTTTGAGTGTTGAAGATGCTTTAGAAAAAGCTGCAGCTGTTGGAATTACTGGAATTGTTCAAGTAGGTGTTGATGTTCCAAGTTCAAAATGGGCAGTAAAAACTGCGAAAGAATTTTCCCAAGTTCATGCAACTGTGGCACTTCATCCAAATGATGCACCACTTATTGCATTAGAAAAAAGTCCAAATGCGTTAGATGAGGCCATTGCAGAAATCGCAGAATTAGCAAAAGACGATGCTGTTAAAGCAATCGGTGAAACTGGTGTTGACTTTTTTAGAACAGCACAAGAGGGAAGAGAGTATCAAGAGTATTCATTTAGAAAACATATTCAAATTGCAAATAAATACAACAAACCAGTAATGGTGCATGATCGAGATGCGCACGTTGATGCATTAAGAATTTTGGATGAAGAAAAAGCTAATCAAGTAATTTTTCATTGTTACTCAGCAGATGCAGAATTTGCTAAAGAATTAGTTAAAAGAGGATGGTATCTATCATTTGCAGGAACTTGTACTTTTAAGAATGCTCAAAATTTACGTGATGCATTAAAAGTAACTCCATTAGAAAATGTTTTAGTTGAAACAGATGCACCATTCTTAACCCCAATGCCATATAGAGGTTATCCAAATGCTTCATTCATGATTCCTTTAACTTTGCAAACTATGGCTCAAGAGATGAATGTTGATTTATTAACAGTCACAAATGCCACTAGAAATAATGCTGAAAAACTATTTGGAAAATTCTAGATGTCTAATCAGTTATTAACTGCCACGGAAATAAGAGAATTAGCTAAATCTTTAGATCTAAAACCAACCAAAAAACTTGGCCAAAATTTTGTAATTGATCAAAATACAGTTGAAAAAATAGTTAAAGTTGCCAATGTAGATAGCAATAATCATGTTCTAGAAATTGGTCCAGGACTTGGTTCCTTGACTCTTGCTCTTTTGCAAACAGATGCAAAAGTAACTGCTGTAGAAATTGATGAAAGATTGGCAAATTTACTACCAAAAACTGCTTTAAAAAAAGGATTTAAGCAAGAGAAATTAAAAGTTATCAATAAAGATGCATTATTAATCGATAAGTCAGATATTTCAGAATCACCAAACGTATTAGTTGCAAATCTTCCCTATAACGTTTCGGTACCAGTAATCTTGCATATTTTGGAAACTTTTCCAACTATTACTAACTATTTAGTTATGGTGCAATCAGAAGTAGCAGATCGTTTAGCAAGCAAACCTAATTCAAAAACATATGGTTCCCCAAGTGTAAAAGTTCAATGGTATGGACAAGTTAAAAAATCCTTTGCAATTTCAAGAAATGTATTTTGGCCAATACCAAATGTTGATTCTGATCTAGTAGAAATAAAGAGAGAAAAAGAAGTCGATGAATCAATAAAAAATGAACTTTTCAAAGTTATCGATTTAGCCTTTGAACAAAGAAGAAAAATGCTTCGATCAGCTTTAAGTTCTTTATGCGGTGGAAGTGAAAAAGCATCTAATTTACTTCAAAGTGCAAACATTGACCCACAACTTCGTGGGGAAGCTTTAAGCGTGGATGACTATGTGCGATTGACTAATGTCATGAAAAAAAGTGGTTTATTAACAAACGTTAAAAAATCATGACAGCAGCAATCCAAGATTTAGCACCAAAGCATTGCACAGTAAAAGTTCCTGCCAAAATTAATCTTTCATTAAAAGTTGCACCACTTGGAGATGATGGGTATCACGAATTAGCAACAGTTTTTCATGCAGTTTCTATTTATGATGAAGTAACTATCAGCAAAGTTAGACCTGGCCAGGAAGAAATTTCTATAGCTGGAAATGATGCTGAGAAAGTTCCCACCAATAAAGATAATTTAGTTAATAAAGCAATTACTGAAATTGCTAAACATGTTAATCAGCCAATTCATGCAAGAGTTCATATTCATAAATCAATTCCTATCGCAGGTGGAATGGCAGGAGGCAGTGCTGATGCTGCTGCAACAATTTTAGGAATAAATCATTTATGGGAATTTCATTTAACAATTGATGAACTAAATCAAATAGCTGCAAAAGTTGGTTCTGATGTGCCATTTTTACTACATGGAAATACTGCTTTAGGTTATGGCAGAGGAGAACAATTAACTCCTGTACTTCACAGAAATTCTTTACATTGGGTAATTGCTACCAGTAACTATGGCTTATCAACTCCTGAAGTTTATGCAGAGTTTGATCATTTAACAAAAGATAAACAAATAGAAAATCCAGAAATTTCTTTAGAACTTCTAAAAGCACTAGCCGCAGGAGATCCCAATGAAGTTGCAAATAATTTAGTTAACGATTTACAACCTGCTGCAATTTCTTTAAAACCAGAATTAAGAAGACTACTTAGAGCAGGTGAAGATGCTGGAGCTTTAAAAGGAATAGTTTCTGGTTCAGGACCAACTTGTGTATTTTTATGTTTTGATGACACATCCGCATCAGATATTGCAATTGATTTATTAAGTAGTGGCACATGCAAACAAGCAGTTACTGCTTATGGCCCAGTACCAGGAGCAAGAATTAAATAGATTTTTGAAGTTTTAAAGTTGGTTTTGCTTGTAAATCAGTTAAACCATTCCACACAAAGTTAACAACTTGAGCAACTATTTCATCTTTTGAGACATGTCTTTCTTCTTGCCACCATTGGCCACTTAAAGCAACAGAGCCAACTAAAGTTCTGGCATAAATTCCTGCAGATTTTCTAGGCAAACCATATTTATCAAAAGCATTACCTAAAACTTGTTCACATTTATCAACAATGTCATTAACTAAACCAGAATATGCACCAGCTCCTTGAGCAGCTGGTGCATCTTTAATTAAAACTCGATAACCATCTGGATGCTCATCAATGTAGGTAAAGAAGGCATAAACTGCTTGTTCAAGCATTTCTCGAGGATGACCACTTTCCATGTTTGAAATAACTGTTCTTAATAATTCTCTTGTTTCTCTATCAAGAATTACTGCATACAATCCTTCTTTGCTACCAAAGTGTTCATAAATTACTGGTTTTGAAACTAAAGCAAATTGTGCAATTTCTTCAACTGAAACTGCTTCATAACCTTTTTCAGCAAATAAGTGTCTTGCCACATTAATTAATTGTTCGCGTCTTTCAATGCCACTCATACGAACGCGACCTGCTTCGCGTTCTACTTCTAATGCTGCCTTAGCAATTCTTTCTCTGGCTTTAACGTTTTCTTTCTGCATTTTTTCTTGTGCTTTGAGTAATTTTTTGGCAGCTTTTAACTCATCTTTTGTAGGTTCACTCGTTGAATTGGTAGGCACAACTCAACGCTACCTCCCGTAATGGTTAGGCTTGTGCGAGCGTTGCTTTTTCTGCACATGAAAATAAAGTAAAAGCTATTCCGGGATCGTCTAATTGGCAGGACACCGGCCTTTGGAGCCGTGAATCGGGGTTCGAGTCCCTGTCCCGGAGCAACACTTTTTTACTAACTAATAACATCAACTACGTGAGTAATTTAAATGTCGCAATTGTGTTAGCCGCTGGTGAAGGCACACGAATGAAATCCCAGACACCTAAAGTGCTGCATGAAGTTTGTGGTTTACCAATTTTAGGTCATGTTCTTAGCACGGTTAAAGAAGTAAAACCTCAACAAAGCCTGGTAGTCATAGGACATCAAAAAGAATTAGTTAAGCAATATATAACTAGTGAATATCCTAAGGTTCAAACTGTTGTTCAAACTAAACAATTAGGCACAGGCCATGCTGTGCAAACAGCTTTGGCAAGTTTAAAAAGTGTTAAAGGCTTAGTTCTAGTACTTGCTTCTGATACTCCACTTTTGAGTAGTCAAACTTTGAATCAATTAGTAAAGGCAGCTAAAACTTCTAAAGCAGCAGTTTTAACTGCAGATTTTCCAGACCCAACAGGATATGGCCGAATCATCAAAGACGAAGACAAGGTCTTAAGAATTGTTGAACACAAAGATGCAAGTAGCGAAGAACTAGAAATAACAGAGATCAACACTGGAGTTTATGTATTTGATGCCGATCTTTTAAAACAAGCGGTATCAAAACTTGGCAATAAAAATGCTCAAAAAGAAATCTATCTAACAGATGTTGTTGAAGCAATCAATGATTTAAATGAGACAGTTACTGCAGTAGTTTGTGATAACTATTTAGAGGCACTAGGTATTAATGACCAGGCGCAATTAGCAGAAGTGCAAAGAATCAAACAACAACAGATTAATGAACACTGGATGTTGCAAGGTGTCACTATGCGAAATCCAGAAACTGTGATTATTGATTTAACAGTTTCTTTAGCAAGTGGTGTATTCCTTGACACCAATACTCATCTAATTGGAAACACAAGTGTTGATTCTGGATCTCATATTGGACCTGATTCTTTAATTGTTGATTCTAAAGTTGGAGAAAGCACTAGAGTTATTAAATCAACTCTTGATGAAGCAGTTGTGGGAAATAATTGTGCAGTTGGACCTTACACATATTTAAGACCTGGAACTAAATTAAAAGATGGCGTTAAAGCTGGAGCCTATGTTGAAATCAAAAACTCGTCAGTTGGAGAAGGTTCAAAAGTTCCACATCTTTCTTATGTAGGAGATGCAACTATTGGAATTGAATCAAATATTGGAGCTGCCACAGTTTTTGTTAACTACGACGGAGTTGAAAAACATAAAACCGTTGTAGGAAATTATGTAAAAATCGGTTCAGACACAATGCTTGTAGCTCCTGTAAAAATTGGAGATGGTGCATACACCGCAGCCGGATCTGTAATTACTGAAAATGTTCCTGCTGGTGCCCTTGGGGTGGAAAGAACTAAACAAAGAAACATTGATGGTTGGACAATTCGAAAAAGACCAAATTCACCTTATTCAAAGTCTGTGAAAAAAGGGACCAAGAAAACTAAAACCAAAACCAAGGCCAAAGTAACCAAACCTGCCAAAAAGAAAACTAAAAACGCTAAAAAACAAACCCCGCCAAAGAAGAAAAAGAAGTAGACGGAACAATTAGAGTTAGCACCACAGAGAAAATCTTTTAAAGAAGAGAGATTGAAGTGGCCGAAGTCGAGACAGTCACCAGCAAACGCTTGCTACTTGCAGCAGGCCGATCTCATCCTGAATTAGCAGAAGCTGTTGCTCGCGAACTTGGTGTTGAATTAGCAAAACTTTCTGCATATGACTTTGCCAATGGTGAAGTGTTCGTTCGTTTTGAAGAATCTGTAAGAGGTTGCGATGCTTTCGTATTGCAATCGCATACTTACCCAATTAATAAATGGATCATGGAACAACTACTTCTTATTGATGCCTTAAGAAGAGCAAGTGCCAGAAGAATTTCTGTGATCATGCCTTATTACGGATATGCCAGACAAGATAAAAAACATAGAGGTAGAGAACCAATCTCTGCACGTTTAATGGCAGATTTGTTAAAAACTGCAGGTGCTGATCGCATCATGACTGTTGATTTACACACTGCACAAATTCAAGGATTCTTTGATGGACCAGTAGATCACTTATTTGCAATCAAAATTTTGGCAAACCATGTTCAATCAAAAGTTGATCGAAATGACATTACAGTTGTTTCACCAGATTCAGGACGTGTAAGAGTTGCTGAGCGTTGGACAGATATTTTAGGTTCTCCTTTAGCAATCATTCATAAACGAAGAGATCCTGATGTGCCAAATGAAGTAAAGATGTTTGAAGTAGTTGGTGAAGTTAAAGGAAGAGTTTGTGTTCTAGTAGATGACATGATTGATACCGGTGGCACTATTGCAAAAGCTGCTGAAACTTTGTTTGATAATGGCGCAAAAGATGTAAACGTTACTGCAACTCATGGGATGTTGTCAGGAAAAGCGGCAGAAAAATTACAACAATCAAGAATTTCAGAAGTAGTAGTTACAGATACTTTGCCAATAGTTGCTGAATCTAGATTCAATAAATTAACAATTTTGCCAATTGCACCACTAATTGCAGATGCTGTCAGAGAAGTATTCCGAGAGGGCTCTGTAACCAGTCTTTTTGATGAAAGACAACCTTCTCTCTTCTAGAAAAAGCCCCTTAAGGCAAAGCAACACTTAGTGCTTTAGTAATGTTTTCTATACGCAATTCGGCGAGGGTGATAAAAAAGTCACCGTGATCGACGGAAAGGTTCGATTAAAAATGTCAAAAGATAAACAAACAGTATTTTCTCTCTCAGCACAAAAACGAGATAAATTCGGTAAAGGTGCATCAAGAAGAGATCGTCAAGCAAATCGTTTACCAGCAGTTGTTTATGGAAATGGTCAAGATCCAATTCACGTATCTCTTGATCAACATGATGCATCCCTTGCATTAAGAGTTCCTTACGCAACAATCAATTTAGAATTAGATGGAAAGAAATTTGTTGTAGCTCCAAGACAAATTCAAAAAGATCCAATTAAGCCAATTTATAAACATGTTGATTTAGTTGTGTTAAATGACAAAGAGCAAAAAGAAAGATTAGATCTTGCTGCTAAAGCAGATGAAATTGCTGCTGAACAATTGAAAGCTCGTCTGGAACTTGCTGCTAAATCCAAAATGGATCTTGGCGAAGTTGCTCCAGTGGCTGCTGCTGCAACTGCTGAAGGTGCTGCTGCTCCTGCTGCAGGTACAGAGGCTTCTGCTCCTGTTGCTGAAACAAAAGAAGCAGAAGCAGATAAAGCAAAGAAATAATTAAGGTAAAAAAACTTATAACAGTAAGGCTAAATTATGACTAACACTAATTGGTTAGTCGTTGGTTTAGGTAATCCTGGAAAAAGTTATTAATCAACTCGTCACAACATTGGCGCCATGGTTATTGATCATGGCGTCAGTGTATTGGGTGAAAAT
>JACCDO010156484.1_pt1 | contig 10640 bp, 12 predicted proteins | sample 7446101 | NCBI WGS metagenome assembly JACCDO01 (sample SAMN15323440, study PRJNA562643) | freshwater metagenome | isolation source: river surface water | place: USA:Blue River Watershed | collected 2017-08-16
ATGGTGAATCATTAGATACTAAAAAAGTACGAACATGTAATATTGAAACAAAGAAATTTTATAAATATATTTTGGTAATAGGTACTACGCTTCAATTTGGATATCTAAAAGCATTCGTCGAAAATGCAAAAAGACGTTTTGCAAAAGTTATCCATATCAATCCCGATATAAATTATATGACGAATGTACGAGATAATGAATATTGGATTAAAATGGCATCTGAATCAGGTATTAAAATGGTGATGGAGGTATTAGATAAACGTTTAAATAAAAATGATGCTAATAAGTAGTATTAGAATAATAATTATATTTTTATATAAGTATATAGATGGCAAATCCAGCAGATGACATGAGAGGCTTACCAGTTGAAGAATTAATTTCAGCACCACTTATCGCAGCAGCTAACAGTCAAGGTAAGTTAGCAATGATTACCGCAGATTTTATTCAAAAAGTCGGTGTTAAAGAATCTGGTGATATACGTACTGTAGAATTCAAATATGAAGATACTAATGAGAATGGTGAAACATCTCAAAAGAAATTAGACGTACCATTATTAAGTATTATTAATATACCATCATTATCCGTTAAATCTGTTGATGTTGGTTTTACAATGGAAATCAAGACCCAAAGTATGGATAAGAGCTCTGTAGAATCAAATACTAAAGTTGAAGCTACATATGGTGGTAGTTGGTGGTGTCCAGCAAAAGTAAAAATGAGTGGTAGTGTTGCAACTAAATCAGAAAATACTAGAAGTACTGATAAAAGTGCAAAATATGATATTAAAGTATCGGCAAGAGACGATGGTATGCCAGAAGGTTTATCAAGAGTTTTAGATATTATATCTGGAAGTATTTCTGCAAATGCTGCTAAAAAAACTGTCCCAAATCAAGTTAATAATTCGCAATAATTTATATTATAGAAAATATCATTTATAATATAAATTAGTCTTTCCAATGACCTATAACTGTTTCCGAACCGTTTACTCTATCTTTAAGTTTAATATTTGGTACAAACATATCACCATTTTCAATAACGAGGTCAACACGACTTCCAAATGCAATTAACCCCATAATTTGACCTTGTTTTACATTATCTTTAGGTTTTACATATGTATATATTCTTCTAGCAACTTTACCTGCTATTTGATATAAATGTAATTTATAATCTTTATTATTTTTATTTATAGTATAAGTTGTAATTGCTTTTTCATTATCTCTCGATTTATTAAGATTATATGCTAATTTAAATTTACCAGTATTATCATAAACTACTTTTTCGATTTGGCCATCTATTGGATTTAATTGCCAATGAATATCGAATACTGATAGGAATATAGCAATATTATAGGTATTATTTTCTTGATTATATTTACTTTCTATAACTTTACCAAAACAAGGACCTCTTACAACTAAATTACTATTATCTTCAAATGTTAATATTTTCGGTCTTCTAAAAAAGAAAAGAATAAATAATATTAATGTTATTATAATCTTTAACAAATATAATTTCATTTATAATGTTAATAGATATTTTTCAAATAAATAAATAATAATAAAATGTAGTATTATCATAATATATATGTGTAATATCTTATATTGTACGTTACCATTGTATTGCACAATACCAAACATATATGCATATTCATCTATTGTTTTTATAGTTTCTGGTTCATTTATTATATTATTTAATAGAGCGTTTCCAGATGTGGTATCAAATAATACACAATTTACAATATTGTTCCCAATTGGTTTAGGTATTATATTTATAGGTTTATATTTTTTTATAAAATTTGACTTATATAGACGTCGAAATAGACGAACCTCATTGGTAGATAATTCAACATCTACATATGATAGTTTAGTATAATAATAAAAAATTGATTAATTAAAAAAGAAATCATATGCTTATAAATAAAATTAAACAAACAAATGATTTTTAAAGCAGGTACTGTCAAATATGAAAAACCAAAAGGTTTAAAAAAAGCATTTTATAAAGTCTATTTAGTATGTAAAACAAATCATATAGAGATATATAATAATGAGGAATCATATCACAATAATGGAAAATTTCAGGTAATTCCAATACATAAAATAAACTATATGTTTATATTAGGAAATATATTACATTTAAATATAAATGAAAGTATAGACACTAATCAGAATTTTAATAATGTAAAAAAGATAAAATTAGATGATATAAATGAATTAAATGATTGGAAAAATAAAATAAATCAAGCAATCGAGTTGTTCGATGAAATTGAAAATAATGTTTCTGATGATTTTAATGATTATGATGGTTTCGAACAAGAAGAACAATAAATTGATTTTATACTATAATTTACAAATAAAGTAGAATTATTTTCAATGTTATTATCACATAATGTAGTATATTTATTAAGTAATCTAGTATTATATATTACATAAATATCATTTACATCTAATTTAAAATTATATTTTTGCAAATAATCAATTATTAAATCATTAATAGATGTATTTATATCTACAAATTTATTATAAAGTTTATTTGAAAAATTCGTTCTTATAAAAATATTCATAATAATATAAAATAATTTGAAAACTTTATATTATTACATCAGTATTATGTTTTATATTTTTAGATTTAGGTTAAGAATATATGAAAGTCGCAAAAACTAGCGAATTAAAAGTATAAAAACTACTTACCAGTGTTATAACATACATGATATCGCATTATTCGCTCATATATAAACATGCCTAAACGTTATATTTTATTATATATTGTTATAAGCACATTTAATTTAATTATCTAATTTAAATTTTTCATTATCCAAAAGGATAACTTATTATTTATTTCGATAACCCTTTAGGTTATGAGCTCACCCATCCATGGCATTACTACCACTTTCATTTTTGATTAACTTATCTATATTTTTTATTAATATATTTCTTGAACCATTGACATCTCTATCTATCCTATAATTACAATAAATACATTTTTTTTCACGATAATTATACGTTGTTGATAACTTTGTACATCGACCACAACATTGTGATGTATATTCTTCTGTTACGTTAATCAATTGACAACCATATTCCATTGCTTTTAATGAAATGTGTTGTTTAAATTTATAATGAGATAATTGATTTAAACAAAATTTTATTTTTTTGTTTAACTTACATTTCTTAGTATATTTTCGATATTCAATCTTTTTTTCTTGTTCTGATAATAATTGGTTATCCTTTATTTCTTTAATACGTTTTTTAACTGATTTATTTCTTTCATTCTTTGAATTAACCATATTCTGAGTTTGAAAATTAGGTAATAATATTCTATCATAATTTTTAACTAAATATAAAGCTGTTTGATTATGAAGCTCTTTAACTTTATTTTTAATTTTAGTATACTGTCTTTGTATCTTTTTATTAATCTTTTTTTTATGTTTAATTGATTTATTTTTATTATTTTTATTACGTTTTAATATCCTTTGATATAAACTTATTTTATTTCTTCTATTTAATAATTCAATTCTCATATTAGAACCAATGTTTCCTGATTCAGATAACGAATAATAAGTCATAAAATGTTTTTCACCTGGATCCAATGAAACAATAGGCTTACGATTATTAATTAATTTAGGTTGAATATATTGAGGAATAATAAAATAATATTTATCCAGAATAGAATCATAAGTTAATCTACAATCACTATTTATATTATCAATATTAACCTTATTAAAACCTTTAATTTTACCTAAAAAACGGTTATAAAAACCATTATTATCAATTAATTTTTTTCTAATTAAAATAGATTTATATTTAGTATTATGTTTTTCTTTAATTTCAAAATGATTAATATGTTTATTTTGAATATTAGAAATACAAGATTTTAAGTTTGAACAAAAACAATTAATAACATCATCTAAAATATCATATGGGATAGGTTTAGATTCATTACCATAAAAAGAATCAAAAATTAATTGTCTTGCATTTTTAATATCAGTCGGAAAATAAATTTTATCTTTATAACATTCATTATTAATAAAAACACAATAGTTAAATAACTCATCCGATTTATTAAACCAATTATTTAATATAAGTTTTTGTTGTGAATTAAATGATAATCTAAATTTACGACAAACTATAATTTTATCAATATTTTTAATTTTATTATTAGTTTTAGTCGTCATTGTTTTAATTAAATTAGTTTTCTTATTAGAATCATAATTAACATTTTCATTAATAGTATTTATAGCTTTATTTAATTTATCTTTTAACTTATTAATTTTTAAATTAAAATCATTATTAATTTCTAAATTGTTACATGATAAATCATTAATTAATAATTGATTATATTCGTTGATTTGATTGTTATTAATATCATTATCTAAATATTGAAATGGATTAATTGTAATAGGAATACCATTAATTGATTTATAAGAAATATTATTAGATAATTTAGATGGTAACTTATTAAAATAATCTAATTGATAATCATTTAACCAAGGTGGATAAATAGATAAAGGAAGATGAGCACCCGGTGGTGCATCTTCGTCATTAAAATGATTTTCAATAATAGAAACCATATAATGTATAATAATAAATTATCTTTAAATTAAAATAATAATAACTAATAAGATATAACGTTTAAAAATACGGCGAATTAGTGGCGACACTACTACGAAGTACCGGTAAGGCCCATACCCTGCCACCTTAAAATGCGTTGACCCAATATAGTGACTTATACATAAACCTGATATATTATTCTTCAGTTTGTATTGCATGTAGACCTTCGAATGTAATAAAATATATACCTATCACAATTAATATAATACCTATATAATCTGCAGGTGTTAAATGCTCATTAAACAACTTCCATCCTAAAAATAATGCCAATATAATCGACATACCACTCCATAATGCTGTCGCCGATGCTAATGTTTTATAGTGATATACTATATATAATAAATAACAAATGATTGCATATAGAATTACTGATATTAAAAAATATGAATTCTTTTTGGTATTATAAACATATTTTAAGTTTGCATGACTTAACGATTCTAATATGGCTACTATCGTTATAATTAATATTATTGTAAATCTTTCCATACTTATAATAATATTATATTTGTTTTTCTAATTTGGATAATATTCTATTATAAATTTCCAATGGTGGATCCATCTTTATTGTCATATCAATCGTTGTCGACTTATCACCTGGTACTAATCTAAGAGAATAATTCTTTTTTGTTATATCATAAAAACAATTCTTCTTATCCTCTTTTGGAACACTTTCTAATTCCATATCTACTTCCGTTTTTATTTTTAATTCACTTATATTTAAATTTTGTTGATTAATTAGAGTTATTATCGGTACATTCACAATCCTTTTCGAATTTGTATCGTCAGTATCTGTTGGAATCTGAATTGGTATAGTCTTAGGCACATGAATCCCATTCTCATTTACTGGTAATAGCCAAAACAAATTATGTAAATTATTTATTTGTACATTACTATGTGCTTTAACTGCAGCATCATATATGGATTCTATTATATGTTGTAAATTCATCTGTTCCTCCGCATCTTTTAATATCCTTTCATTTATATTATCTAATTCATTTTCACTTAATATATACTTATTCGTTGGTTGTTTATTTAATACCGATAGTTGTATATTTTGTTTTTCATCATCTTTCTTTGCTACATATTGACTTTTATCGTTATTATTCTTTTTTTTATTATTACTTTGTATGCAACCCATATTAAATATGATATTTGATATTATCTTAAAATAGTTTATAAAGGGGTCATATTTAAAATTTGATTTCTTTTTAGTTTTTATAAAATATATCATTAGCTTTTTTACATATATTTATATTGTATAGCGCGCCTCCCCAAGATGTCCTCTAACCAATCTAACCCACAAGTTATTGTGAATGTTAACATTCCTGCTGAAACAGTATCCAAGAACCAAAATAATTCTGATAAGGATTCAAATGCTTCTGAACAACCTGTTTCCAGTAATTTCCTTAAAAGAGTCAATTTAGATTCTCAAGTTCATAACCAACCAAATAAAAGAGTTAAACTTAATATTATTAACAAACCTATTGAAAATGATATTATAGTTCAACCATCTGAACAAAAATCAAATAATGATGTAGATAAGAATGTTTCTGTATCTAAATTATTATCATTAAGTTCAGATGTTAATGTTCCATTAATGGCAAAAACCGTTCCATTAGACAATCGTTTATTCAACATTGCAAAGAATCTCAATCATGACCTCACAAAGATATTACAACCAAAGAATATCCAAAAAGAGACTGTTAATGATACTGTTGATGCAATGACAACTAACAATGTCCCTGATAAACCAGAAACTAAACCAAGTTCTGATAAAAATATCGAATTAGAAATTGTTGAAATACCTAAACCAACAAATTCTAGCTCTAAAAACACTGAACAAAAGAGTGAAAACTCACTTAAAAACCCTGTTTTAATACCTAAACCTATTCATTTGAATTTAGATTTTTATGAGAATAATATCAAATCTTTACATTCTAAGTTTTATCATACATGTATAACATCATTTTATGATAAAATCATTAATACATTTGATAATGTTCTTTATAATACCATAATTACAAATGAAGCAAACAAAGAAAAACAAATCAATACTTTAGTATCGCATTTTTCAAATTTTGATGTTGTTTTGAGTTTATATAAGAATCTTAACATAAAAGAATTATCCTTATTACCGGTTCAACCAGCCGCATTTATTCTTATTATTACAAGTATCTTAACTCAACTCAAAACACAAATTAGTTTAGTGAATCAAAAGAATATTCATAGTGCTTTCACTATTGCAACATTCGATTCATTCTTAACTAATTTAATTCTGTTATGTGAATTTATTTTAACAGAATATAGTCAACTAATCCTTTCAAAGTATCCTGATTTAGTTAGCCTAAGAAGTGAATTGTATGTATTTATGGATGTCGCAACCCATTTAAGCATCCGTATTTTAGGTACACCAATATTAAAAACAAGTGTCGCTCACTCTTCAATTGTTAACAGAGCAACATTAATTAACAAACACTCTACTAGAACCAAATTTGTATTATCTAATATGATTTTCAAATAATGGAACATTAAGTTAATTATATTTTTATTTTAATTTATAAAAGGGTTACTAAAAAAATTTGATTTTTAATAGTTTATATTTTCTTACTATTAGTGATATAAAATCCAATTTTATATTTGCACCCGCTCTCTCCTCGCTCTCGAAAGATTAAAATGTCCTCCGTTAATACTCCGAACACTACCACTAGTGAAAATGATGTAGAAGAAAACATCAACTTACCTCCAAATCCTATGCCTAAACGTAAGATTGACGAGGTTAATGATGTTCCACTCGAAATCAATGATTCTGAATCTAAAAAACCAAAAACTAGTTCAACAACTAGTTCAACAACTAGTTCGATTCTTAATTTGGTTTTAGAAAGAGTTAAAGAACAAAAAGCAATTAAAACTGCTAATGTTCCTGTTCCTGTTGAATCTAAAAATACGATTATCAAGAAATTCATTCTTGATATATCATTCTTTGGAACCCCTCTCAGGAATTTTTTTACTAGTATTATTACTAATCTTTCGGAATTTATCCCAAATTTTGACACTAACACATATAGAGATATTACTAGAAATATTGCTTCGTCATTAGAAGAAGCAACATATATGCTTTGTGATTTGAATACTTTACAAACAAAGTTTTTAGTATGTCCACCACATATCTATTATACAATCATATTGATATATTTAGCTGATGCAGTCAATGATTTTTTAATTATCAATACAAAAGATATTAGAGAAGGTACGAATTATTCTATATTCGATGGGTTTTTATTAAAAATGAAAATCATTATCCGTTTATTATCCGCACCAATCTCAAATAATATGATATTTAGAAAACATTATACTACTAAACAGATTTTAAACAATTTATTGGTTCTTATCGATAATTTGAATATTATTCTGTGGAATTGTGTATGTTATCCTGTTAAAGTTAATACTTTTACTAATATTTTAGATAAATGTATTTACGAAAAAGCTAAGAATATCTATTCGTTGATGGAACATCTTAAAAGAAAAACTTCACTTACTTTATCTGAATTCGAATGAAATTGTTTAGATAAATAATATCTATATACCACAATATATGTTTTATAGTGTATTAGTTAATCTATGATAAATAGGTTTTCTAATTATATTTTTTATTTTAATATATTAAGTATGACTAGTCCATATATTTATTTATCAAATATTAAAAATGATAAAATTATTGAAGGTAGAAGTATTTTTTATACGAATGATTACGATTATATTGGTAATAAACTTACAATTAATAATAAAAATAATATTCAAACTTATACATATAAATTAATTATACCTGAATCATCTTTTACAGAAGATATTTTTATAAATACCGATAACAAAAAAATTTTAAGAGTTACAAATAAAAACTTTTATGAATTATTAAGTTTCTTTCTTTTACATAATAAATTCTATTTTAAAAGTAAATTTGCCGGTATTGATATTACTGATTCAGAAGCTAAACTTTTGCTTAATACATATATGATTTTAAATAAAGATTTTATAGATAGACAAAATAAAAAAATTAAATCATTACCTATTCAAAAATCAAAGTTTAATATTACCGAATTAATCAGCGTTTTAAGTGATTCTAATAGTCCGGAAGGGTCTATATGGAGATTTACTAAAAAAATTAAATTAGAAACATTAGATATTAAAATTGTTAATAATCTTATTAAAAATTCTCAAAATTGGATTAATAAAATTAAGTTTTGTGATACATTAAATTTAGCACAAATATATAATTTAGTTACCCAAATTGAATCTAAAACAAATAAATTATCTGAAATTCAATTATTAATGAACAAATTAATTAAAAAAATTAATAAAAAATGTAAGATTAAAAGTATTGAAGAAATTATGTGGGCATTGTTTATTACAAATGGTACAAAAATAATTCACGATATTTAAAAAATTAATTTAAAATCTTATATAAAGAATATTTGTTAATAATATTAATAAATATGTTCGATTGTAAGAGATGTGGAGTTAGTTTTGAATATGAAACCCGTTTATTATCACATTTAAATCGTAAATTTACTTGCAAACCAGTATTAGAAGATGTAGATGTGGATTCATATAAAAATTCAATTATTAAAATGACCCGAACTGTTGGTCCTAAAACATATTATATATGTGAATATTGTAAATTAGATTTTAATTCAATTTTAGCTAGAACTAATCATCAAAAAAGTTGTAAAAGTGTAACTGATGTTTCTTATAATTTTTTTAAGCCTACCCCTAAACCGGTTCAAGTTCCTCAACAAAACGTTATTAATAATTCTACATTAGTTAATAATGATACAACTGTTAACAAAAATATTATAAATACCACTACAAACACTGTTAAAACAAATACTATTACAAACACAATTACTAGACAGTTTATATTTAACATTAATAATAAGAATCTAGATACTGATGATATTGGGTTTTTAATAGAATCCATTTTATCAATTGATATTACCCGTATTCTTGAAATTGATTTAAAGAGTCTTTTCCGTGTAAAAGATACCAAAGTTGAAATGAGAGTTATCGATGAAAATAAAATTATCGTTGATATTAACTAATTGTAAACGTTATAATTTATAAGTCATTTAAATTATAATATTTATTTTACTTAAAATATTAATTTTTAAACCTAATGGTCCATACTATATTTATAAGATATAATTGTTATATGTAAATTGATAATAGAATACTTAAATTAAAATAATTTTAGATTAAGAAAATTAAAATTCTCGAAATTCATGAAAACTTAAGAATAAGAATAAATTTATAAAAGTTGTTCTGGATTTTTACAAAAACTTAGAATTAGAAATTGGATTTTCAAAAAAAGTTAAAATGATGATTTTATCTAAGATTACATGTAGCCATACGTAAAATGAGAAACAAATCTAGCTCGATTAAAAATATAATCTATTTATCAATAAAATAATAATTCTTAAATTTAATTTAATGTATAATAAAAAAATATATCAGCTCATATTACTAAAAAATTTTAAATTTAATAAATAAATTGAAAGTATAATAAAAAATAAATCTAAATATCGATAACAAAAATAAATTATACAATATTTATCGGTAATTAAGTAATATTATTTTTTTAATCAATTTAAAAAATTATTTTTCGATTGTTTAATGTACATACACGTTATCGCATATTAATATATGAAGATAGTCGTAGACAATATTTATATTTTAATCGCGCAGTTAGTATGTATAATAATATTATTGACTTGGTATGAGACATTACCGAGAAACTTAACAATTAATAAAAAATGTTAGACCATCGCACAAAAATGTTATACTTTTTTGGCTCAGGAAATTTTAATTTCGTGAAATTTAATTTATCGCAAATTCTACTATTATTTAAATTAGTATCCATACATAGTTACGTATTAATTTATATTGGTGTTAGTCGAAGACTTATTTTATATTTTATTATTGTTAAGAAATGTATATTATATATAGCATATTTGTATGGATACTAACCGATAATTTAATTGATTA
>JACCDO010658290.1_pt1 | contig 10640 bp, 7 predicted proteins | sample 7446101 | NCBI WGS metagenome assembly JACCDO01 (sample SAMN15323440, study PRJNA562643) | freshwater metagenome | isolation source: river surface water | place: USA:Blue River Watershed | collected 2017-08-16
AATGAGGATTTTACTTATGAAAAGAACAAAATTTCAATCAGTTCTATGATTTTAAAGGACAAAGCAGGAGTTAAAGAAGATAAACCAAAGGAATTTTTACATGATAGAAGCATGATTGTTCTATGTAATATTATTGATTGGGTTAAAAAAAATAAATACTTTTCTTTTGATACAATAACAGAAAGTATCAAATATAAAATACCCTTTACAGTTAACGAGGAATTACTAGGTAAAGCTGTTAATGAAGCTGTAGAAAAAGGGTATATTAAAAAGATAAATATACCTAATCCAAATGGTGTTGGTGAACAAATAATGTATCAATATGAGGCTCTATAAGCTTAATAAGCTATATTTAGTAAAAAATTGATTTATATATAATATACTAATATTTATACATATATTCTTATACAAAATGAGTTCCTATATACTATACAGTAATAAAAAACAATCTGTAAATAAAGCAGAGATCAATACTTCAAGTTATGGTTTAAAGAAGATTGAAACAAGTATTTTTAAGAGATTAATGTACAATGATTTACACAAAAAATTTAAATTCGAGACAGATATTGAAAAAATTGAAGAAACAATGGGAATTAAGTTAGAAACTGAAAATTCTAAAATTGAGGTAATAGCTATGCCTGAATTGTCAGAAGAACAATTACAAATTTATCTTGATACTTTTAATGACGAACCTGACAATTTAAAAGAGTATGAGGAATATCTTTCTATTATAACATATGAACAATTATCTCCAAATAATTTTCAAGTAAAAAAGAAACTAGATAGTTTACTAGAAAGTCAAAATAGTTATTGGGAAGATCCATCAAATTGTTTATTTTCACTTAATGATAAATTTAAAGAAAGAAGATTTAATAATTCTGATTTTACTTCAAACATTGATATTATAAATGCAACAATTTTTAAAAATGATGAAACAAAAGTTCAAACAAATTATTTAAGTGATATAATAAGAGAGACAAATTGGGTAGATTCTAATATAAAATCTTCTTATCATATTCCAAAGGTTTCAGAAATGAACAAAAAAGAAGTAGTTGAACTTTATAAACAAATTCCATCTGATTATCTTAAATATACTTTTATTTGTAATTTACTAGTTAGTAGAAGACATTGTCATTTAATTATTAATAATGAAGAACTATTAGATATTATTAGTCCAATGATGCAAAAATATCAAATGGTTTTTAAATATTTAATTGGTTATGCATGGTTAACTTTTAGAAATGAGGAAGCAATTATTAGAACAAAAGTTCGTGATGATGATAGATTTATTTTTGATATTAACACTGCATCAAAATTACCAGTATTTCCTTTTTGTTTTGAGGATATAAATCTTAATCCTTATGCATGTGTTTTATTAGATAAGGAATTGATTAATCTTAAAAATAATTGTATGGGTCTAAATATGTTACAAGATTATAAAAAATATTATGGTGTATGTAATTTTGATGAATTTACTCGAAGACTAAAAATATTTATTCATGGAAATACTAGTCCAGGTATTCTAAATCATATTGACTGGTCTCATTATGCAATTACAGGTAGTGCAATGACGGCTTGTGGTATGAAATATAATCCATTAATAGACTTATGTAAAGCATCAGTAGATGGACCAGTAACTGACGCGGATTTAAATTTTTTCTTCCTAAATTATTATGATGGTTCAGATATTGATTTAGTGTGTAATCATATATCAATTTATGATTTTATTGATAGTGTAGAAAGATTTATTGATAGTGTTAAAGCTCTATATGGAGAACCCACTGTTGATAATATCCACACAGCAACAATTATTATATCAGATGAATTAATTGGTTATGAGCTAGAAAACTTTAGAAAAGTAATGGATGATAAAAACATTGACATTGAATATATTAAACATAATCTTAACTCACAATTAATCAAGGATTATCTTTATGACAAATATTATATTCCATGGAAAAATGAAATAAAAAAAAATAACACAAGAAACTCAAATACATATGTATACAATGAGTATTTTAAACCAATTCCTAAAGAAGAATTTAGAATTTATCTTTTAGACTATGATATTGATGAACAAGATTATACTAAACAAGATTATGAAAAGTATTTTTACATGAAAGATATTTATCCAGAATCAAGTGACACCACAAATAAAATGGTTATTAAATTATCAGAAACTATTAGATATAAAGTAGTATCAAAACATATGAAAACTTTTGAAATATTTAAGTCACGTGATACAAATTTTTTCTCAATGGTGTCTAAATTCCATATGGGTTTCGTTCGTGCTTTTTACAATGGAACAACAGTTAAATGTATGCCAAGTTATATTACTTCAATGATGTTACAACTTTCAACTGACTATAAATATTTTGCTTCTATTCGTGATCCAATTGAAATTGTAAACAAATATCGTTCAAGAGGATTTGGTATTATTCTTAATGATCATGAAAAAGTTCATATGGTTTATTATAATGGATTTAAACCTAAAAATGGAAAGGAGAATAAGTGGATTAATGTTTATAATATTAATATTAAAAACAAACAATCAATTGAATCATTATTTGGACCACGTAGCTCTTCTGATGATCTGTTTAAACCTGGAAAACATTTTGGAGGATTACCTTCAGATAGTTTCCAAGTTGTAAATCATCAAATAGTTAATACGACCCAACAAATTAAAAATCTATATGAAAACCAATCTTTACTTCAGTTCTTTGAACACAAAACTATTAATGATAAGGGGTTTATTAATCCTCTTGACAAGTATGTTATTAAGATGGGATGGATTAAAAGTAATTCAGTGATTAACTAAATTAATTTATATAAAAAATTTTATATATAAAATATACTTTGTAAAGTTTTTAACAGAATTTAAATGTATTATGACAGACTAAACAAGTAACAAAAGTAGTCATAGGTTCGTCTGCTGATCTTGTTTGAGCCTGAGAAATCTTACATTTAGATTCACCACATTTGTAACATTTGTAAGCATCTGAATAAGAAATATTGTTTTCTCTTTGTTCGATATATTCTCTTTTTTTAATAAGATATTGCCATTTAACAGGATGAATTTGAGCTGGAGATAAGAATGCAACATATTTTGGATTAATTTTTCCTTCAGTTAAATCTTTTTTAAAAGTATGATTGTTTATACCAGGTATATCTTCAATATTTGTCATTATTGTATTAAATTTATCATCATAAACTGGTTTTATAAATTGAATTCCATATTTGTTATTTTGACAATATATTAAAGCGTATTCAAAAATACTTAATTCTATTTTTAAAGCAATATCAACATCCATTAATGTATTTATTAGTTTAACTTGATATTCTGATCTTGGTATTTCTTTTTCAGCATGTTGGATCCAATAATCTTTTATGTCAACACTATTTTCAGTAATAAAGTCGTATTTTGTATGATTATATGGACTTGTGTAATCAACTTTATCTAAATCTATTATTTTATGATCTATTAAATCAAATGGTTTTATTGTAGATTGTACTTGTTCCATTATTATACTTATTACTATTTATATTCTTAAAGTATTTATTATTAAAAATCAATTTTTATATATTATATATAAATTAAGATAATGGAAATCCATAACCATATATAAGTAAGTATTTTGATCCATCAGTTTTCTCTAACTTAGTTACTGTTACGATTCCTGACTTTTTTATCGGTTTTAAATCTATATGAGGTTCTGTATAAAATATTTCAAAGTTAATATTTTCTGATTGTGTTATAACTATTATTGGTATCTGATTTAAAATGGTTTTAATGGTTCTTATATATTTTTTAGTATATAAGTATAATTTTTTATAATAGATGTTAGATGTTGATTTATTTATAATATCTATAAATTTAGTAGGCTTCTCTGTAATATTCTCATTCCAATAATATTCTAAAATATCATGTATCATTATTTCAAAGTTTAATACATTTCTATTTAATAAATCTTGGTAATTTAATTTATAACAATATACATAATTGTATCTTAATGTTTCTAGTGATATCATCGTTCCATTTTTATATTGTTCTAAATCTTTTGATATTATTTCATCTTTTTTATTTATCCCATTTAAAAAATTTGATAATAGTCTGAATTTGGAACCAGATGATGCATCTGTAAACATAGCACTTGCTATACTATTTTTCGTATTTACTAGTTTTGTGTCAACTAGTTTTTTTGCTAAGGTTACACATGAACTATCATCACTATCACTATCACTATCACTATCACTATAATTATCCTCTTTTTTTATACATATATTTGATAAACCTGATAAACCTGATACATTATCTACAGTTGTTTCTTTTTTTATACTGTTTTGTGATAATAATTCACTAGTTATTATATTAGTATCCACTAAGTTATTTTTATTTGATAAATTATTTTCTGATGATAAATTTTTATTATAAATATCTACTGTATTAGAACCTGTATTAGAACCTGTTAACCTTGATAAAATATTAGTTAGATTTGTTAGTTCAGTAATACTTATAGAACCTGATTGAGCTGTATTAATTAAATTAATAGAATCATTTTTATTAATAGTTTTTTCTATATTATTCTCTAATGGCTTTTCAAATGGCTTTTCAAATGGCTTTTCAAATGGCTTTTCAAATGGCTTTTCAAATGGCTTTTCAAATGTTTTTTCAATAAGATTTTCTAATTTTTTTTCCAATCTTAATTCAAGATTTTCTATTTTATCATTAAGACTATTTGTATAAATATTTTGATTACTATAATTATAATTATTATCATAGTTATAAAATTTTTTAAATAATTTGTATTCTAGTTTTTTATCTAATTTATCGAATTTATCTAATCTGTCTAGTCTATCTAATCTATCTAATCTATCTAATCTATCTAATCTATCTAATCTATCTAATCTATCTAATTTATCTAGTCTCGATACTTTTTCTTCTACTTTTTTTTCTACTTTTTCTTCTAAATCTTTTTTTATATAAATTTTATCTGATTTATTATTAAAATTTTTTTCAAGTTTATCAAGTCTATTAGAAATTGATGTGTTTTGACTATGTAATAAATCAATTTTACAATTATTTTTAATAATTTGTTCATTTATACTAGAACTCCTAGTACTTAAATTATTAAGTTTATCTGAATTACCAATAACTGATTTAACACTTGAGTTATTAATGTTGAACTTATCAAATAATTTTAATAATTTATTGTTAACGTTTTTTTTATTTTTTTTATATTCATTAAATAGACTTGATTCGGAGTCAGTACTTAAATTCAAGCTTGTGTTTGTAGAATATTCTAAACTTGAAATAATAGATTTATCCGTTAAACTTGATAAAGTAGATAAATTTTTATTTTTTTTATTTTTTTTAATTTTGTTAGTTGGATTATTTATTTTTATACTTGGTTTAATTTTAATTTTATCTTTATTACCAATATTTTTTTTTATATTATTGATAAAATTTAAAAATCCATTATTTATTTTTATAATAAAATATTTTAAAGATGGATTTAAACTATGATAAATGTTATTAGTCAAGTTATTTATTAATAAAAAAATTATGTTATATATATGTTTAATCATTGATTGTTTTTTATAATTATAATAATAACACAAAATAATTAAATATGATTATATTTTAACTAATCATATAAAATAAAAAATAAAGTTAAATAGTTAGATAATTATGATTGAATTAATAAATTTAGAGAGCAGGACAAACATCAACAACTCTGCTACCAGTGTACATAAGGAAAATGCAGTTATTTTCAATGCATGAATCAGGGGTATCACTTTCAACTTTGTTAACAACTGAAGCTTTACCAACGAAGGTAACAGTGTTACCTGAGACAGGATCAACTAAAGCATAAGTGACTTCTTTGGTGAAAGGAGTGTTAGTAGTACCCCATAAGGTAGCTAAAGCACCAGAACCAAGTTGAGCTTTAATAGCATCAACAGCTACAATAACACTGTTAATGTAAGCAATTTGGTTAACATCAGGAACAGTAGCATCAAGAAGAGCTTGTTTAACTTCTTGAAGAGTGTTATCAGGAGAAGTAGCAGGATCAAATCCTAAGCTGTATTTAACAACAGGACTGGCAATAAAGGTAAAATCTGATACTGAAGGAACAACTTTGTTAAAGTTGAGCCATTGGTCTAAGGTGAATTGGTAGACATTGACACCTGAAAATAATCCTTGTTCAATGAGTGAGATAGCATTAGCAGGTTGGTTATTAAGGATAAGAGGTGAGGTAGCTTGGAGATCTTCACAGTTAAGGGTAGCATCAGCAAAGTGTTGGAGGATATTGTAGAAAGGACCATCAGATGAAGCACCGTGAGCTCTGGAAACAAGGTAGTTAGCAGAGTCAACGAAGAGACCAGTATCTAATAATTTACAAGCAAGTTTGCGATATTTCTTATCACAGCACTTCTTTCTGCATTCTTCAACACAGGCTTCAACACATTCTTGGTAGCAGTTGTCAGGAGGACAAGGGCAATTGTTCTTAGGCATGATATATATAATAGTTTTATATAATAAATTTTATTATGGGTGAAGTTTTAAAAAATTAAAATTTCTTCTATATTAAAATTTACAAGTTATTTTTTATCTTCCAGTTATCATCAATTTCAAAGACATAAAAATTAATGTATATTTTTTTTGATTTTAAATCTTCTTTTTCTTTAACATAATATATTAAATTACTTGGTCCATCTATTACAAACGCTTTACCATTTATTTCATACATTTTTATATAAAACGCAAAATTTGAATTTGGTTTTAATAAATTCTTCTCCTTATCTTCTTTTTTATATTCTAAAATCTTTTTAGATACATTAGATATTATATTATCAAAATCCATTGAAAGATCAGAATAATCACTTGTTATTTCAAAGTCTAAATTTTCTAAACCACTTGAACCTTCAAAAAGCTTTAAAACATTTGTTAGCTTTAATACCATTTTAATATTATCTAAATTATTTAATACTGTGTCTAACTCTGGTATCTTTTTTTTAACTAGTTCTTCTGGTAAAAATTTTGTTTTGTCATTTAATTCAATTATTGTTTGACTTGCACCCACAATTCTATATTTTCCTGAAATTTTATTACTTGATATACTTAAAGTAACCTTACCATCTAAACTTTCTAATTTAGACGATATACCATCTGTTTCAACAATATCTATATATTCATCTGGATGTTTTTTATCAAATAATTTACTTATACTAAATTGATGTTGTTTTTGAAGTGTTTCAAAAGATTTATCTAAATAATAAAGTACAGCTAAATTTTTAGACATTACATTAGTAAAATTTTTAATTTTTAATCCAGATGCACCATATTCCCAATATTTAAGATCTTGTGACTTTTTACTATTAGTACTTTGATTTATTATTGGTTTATTAAAAATATTTTGTTCGTGGTTATTAACTTCTTCAATTTTAGATAGTTTATTTTTTTTTGATATTCTTTTTTTATTATTTGGATTAAAAGAATTTATTTTTTTTTTCTTTGATAAATCTAAATTTGTATAATCAAGATCTGATAAAACAAAGGGATTAAATTTATTATTAGATATAGGATAAGTATTTGGTGCCGTATCTACATTTTTTTTCTTTATATCTATTCCTGGATAATGAATATTTTGATCCATAATAATATATTTATAGTATTATAAATATATTTGTGAAATTTTTTATATTAAATTTATTACACTTTATACATTTTAAGATTTTTAATGTTAAAATCATTTATAACATAAAAATTAAAAAATCAATTTACTACTTTATTTAGTATATACTATTTAACAAAGAGGAATAGCAACAATAGCATATTGGGTATTAACGTCACAAACACTGAGACCATTATTAGCTCTGTTAATAGCAATTAACCATTTTTGGCCACATTTATCAGTGACGGTAACAATGTTACCTTCAGTCTTAGGATTTTGACCAACAGCTTCAATAGCTTTAAGGGAAGCCTTGTATAAAACGTTAAGAGCATAAAGTTTAGCCTTTTCAGTTGATGAAAGGTCAACAACAGGTTGGTTATCTAAAGCAGCTCTGGTATCAGAGAGTTGTAAGTTAAGATCAGGAAGAGCTTGGAATAATTCAAGTTCACCATCAGCAGTGTTAACATACCAACCAACAACTTGATCTAATTTACCACAAGCTTCAAAGTTAAGATATCTGTGAGTGTTGACAAAGAGATAAGCATAGTAAGCATTAGCAAAGTTAACAGTAATTGAAGTGGTTCCTGTAGCAATTAAATCAGAAGAAGCAGCACCAGTATAAACAGAACCATTAGGAACAGGAACAACAGCACCACCTCTAGTAGTTACACCAGAAATAGTATATAAAGTTGATGGAGCTACTGGACTAGTACCGGCTAAAGGTAAGAAGGTGTTACCAGTAGCAGCCATTTCAGACCAAGCAGTTCTTAACTTTTCGAGTCTTTGGTAAGGAAGAGTGCAGCAATCTAATTCACATTCAGGTTTGCAGCAGTCAACGTTGCAGGGGGAAGGAGGACAGCATTTATCACCTTTGTGAGACTTTCTAGATTTAGTCTTAGCAAGGGCGTTTTCTAAAGGACAAGCGTTACAACCAGGCATTTATGTATATATTATATAATAAGGAAAAAAATATTTTTTCAGGTGTTAAAAATTAAAATTAATTTTATTATATGTAAAAATTAATCTATATAAATTTTCAAACGCAAAACTAGTTTATAATAAGTTTATATTAAGTTTAGCATAAGGGAATAGCAACAACAACATATTGAGTGTTAACATTACAGATATCAGCATCAGCAGCAGCTCTGTTAATAGCAATTAACCATTTTTGACCACATTTATCGGTAACACAAACAATGTTACCTTCTGTCTTAGGATTTTGGCTAACAGCTTCGATAGCCTTAAGGGAAGCCTTGTATAAAACGTTAAGAGCATAAAGTTTAGCTTTTTGGGTTGATGAAAGTGAGGTAACAGCTTGATCAATTAAATATTGTCTGTTATCAGAGAGTTGTAAGTTAAGATCAGGAAGAGCTTGGAATAATTCAAGTTGACCAACTGAAGTATCAACTAACCAACCAAGAACTTGATCTAATTTACCACAAGCTTCAAAGTTAAGATATCTGTGGGTGTTAACGAAAAGATAACCATAGTAAGCATTAGCAAGTTGAACAGTCATAGGAGCACCTGAAGTAGCACAAGTAGCAATAGTGATACCATTATTATCTAGACCACCTTGTTCAAAAATAGTATCTTCAGGAACAGCAACTGCAGCTTCACCTCTAGTAAGAACATTTACAATATTTTGATTTTCATCACAAGCTAAAGGTAAGAAATTAGTGAGACCACCAGTAGCAGCAATGGTAGACCAAGCCTTTCTGACCTTTTCAAGTCTTTGGTAAGCAGGGGTGCAACAATCTAAGCATCTTTCAGGGACACAGCAATTGACGTCACAAGGGGAAGGAGGACAGCATTTACCGTTGGACTTTCTACATTTAGTCGAAACAGTATTTGAAGAAGAAGAACTTGACATTTTAATATATATATAGAATAATGATAAAAAATTTTTTTATGGGATAAAAATAATCCTTTTATAATATTTTTCAAACGCAATATTTTATTATTTTATTATTTTATAAATAAAAATTGATTAAATAATTAAATTTATACTAAAATATAGGATATATTATATATGAGTTCTAGTTTAGATATAATAGATACAGATGATGACCAATTCAAAGAGAATTACGATGATATTATGATCAAGATAAAAAAGAAGAAACTTGAGGAATATGAACCAAAGATGGATGAAATAAACAAGATATATAATATAATTACAGACTACATTAAGGAAAAAAAAAGAAAGATTTATGGAGGTTATGCACTAAATAAACTACTTATAGCTAAAAATAAATCTTATGCGCTGTACGATGAACTAGATAATCCAGATGTAGATTTTTATTCACCAGAACCAGTTGAAGACATGGTAGAAATATGTGATAGATTGTTTAAAGCAGGTTTAAAAGATGTAACCGGACAAGAAGCACAACATAAAGAAACTTATTCGATATTTGTAAATCAAAATGGACCATATTGTGATATAACATACATGCCAAATAACATATATAGTAAAGTAAGATTTATCCAACAAGATGGTTTTTATGTGACACATCCATGGTTTATAATGATAGATTTTTTCAGAATGTTTTCTGACCCTATAATAAGTTATTGGAGATTAGAAAAACATTTTGCAAGATATATGAAATTACAAAAAGCATACCCATTACCTTTAATAAACAAACCATTACAAATAGTTGCATACAAAGATCCTAAAATAAGTCAAGCAATGAATTTGATGTTTGATTTTATGGTATCAAGAAATTCGATAATATTTACAGGATTTTATGCATACAACTATTATTTGTATTATTCAGGATATCAAAAAGAACATTCAGATTACAACTATGCATTTATTCCATATTTAGAAGTATATTCAAGTAATTATGTGGAAGATGGATTAGATATGTTAGAATATATAAAAACTCTTCCAGAAGAATTTAAAAGTAGAATATCACATACTGAAAACAATCCTTTCTTTCAATTTTATGGATTTAATTCAGTAGTATATTA
>JACCDO011845704.1_pt1 | contig 10640 bp, 15 predicted proteins | sample 7446101 | NCBI WGS metagenome assembly JACCDO01 (sample SAMN15323440, study PRJNA562643) | freshwater metagenome | isolation source: river surface water | place: USA:Blue River Watershed | collected 2017-08-16
CCATATTCTTAAAGAGTATTGGAAATTGCTGTTTAAAACCCTAATTTAGCGGGAAACAGGTATTATGGTATTTATAGAGTCCGTGCCCAGAATTTCAATGCTCGCGTAGCGAGCATCTAATGCTGGTGCTAGCACCCTATAGGGTCCGTGCCCAGAATTTCAGCATCTGCGGAGCAGATGCCAAATAATGGCCAGGACTTACAGTGTCCTGGCCCAGAATTTCAGAGCCTCATAAAACGTTTCATATGCCGCCTCGTCATTCCTAAACGTCTCGGCAGAAACAACAACTGAGGGAAAGCCAGGAATATTGTACTGAATGTGGGAAATATGGTCACCACCAGCATCCTCATCAGCCAGAGCAACCCAGAACAGATTCTCCACATAATGGAACATATCATTCATGGACAGCAGGCCCTCATATGGCTGTTTGGCATTGTAGGAGCGCATCTTCAGATTATAGAGCGCATGATTGTCTTCACTGTGGCTAATCATAACAACATCATCAGACTCGGCACAATCCCCCGTTGCCTTCTGGAACATAATAGAAACAGTTCGTGCAGCGCTCATTTTACAATCTAAAATTGATTCGCACAAGACATTTAGGTAGTTTGCAGAGAAGATGCAAATCAATGAAGATAGTACTCCAAGCCGTCCTAAATACACACCCCCACCTTCTCATCCACGGCCAGTAGATGCCGAGGAATTTCTTGCAACTCTTGACGAGAAAAATCGCGAATTACATGAAATTGCCACACGATTTCTAGGCTCTTCCTACTTCATGGACCGCTGTCATGGATACAAGGCGTGGAAGAAGGCGCAGCAGGTGCAGCAGGGTCGTTAAGAGGTGCTGGTGCTTGTGCTGGTGCTAGTGCTGGCGCTGGCCACACTTTCCGTTCTTCATCCTCTGAATCCTCGCCATCACCCTCACCATATATAATTTGTAAATAACGCTCCATTGCTTCATCATCTAGTGTAAAAAAGGTTGCCATAATACGCCATGCAGCAACTCCTATATTTTTCTCTGGGTGTCCTGCATTCTTTAAATTATCAATAATTGCATTTAGGGTATCATCTGTGCTGCAATTATCCATGCTAGCAAGTGAATTGGCTTGTGAAAGGCGTACCATATTTTTATAATACGTTTCCTCTTCTTCAATATAATCTTTCATTGTCATTGTTTCACCGATCTGCAGATTTGGAATATCTGCCAACTCATCGGCAGTTAGGATAGACTTGCTACTTTGGCAGTTCTGGAAAACATGATCAAACAATGTTGCAGATTCTCCAAATTTTGCAGATAGACAAAATGGACATGCGTATTCAAGACGAAGTGTTGCAGGGTCTATCTTTTTATAAAGCATGTTTGCAGGGAACTCTAGGTGATATGTCGCAAATAACTTTTAGATGTTTGTTGGTTTATTGATAAGAAAATTTGATCTGCCATCTGTGATTGTGGACTGGTACAAGCCAGCCGTTTAAATCTTCAAGCCAATTACAAGCCAAACCAAAATGGAGTTCTCTGCCTATCGCATGCCTTGTGCTGCTGCTGTTCCTGCATCTGAGAAGGTGTATGTGCAGATCCGTGGTCTGCCGCGGCCAGAGTCTGCCGACCGCCCAGGAATCCACTTCATTGCAGTCCTTGATCAAAGTGGTTCCATGGGTGCTGAGAATCGTCTCACAAACTGCCTCGACAGCATGCGCTTCCTTACGCGCTTCCTAACTGCACGTGATCGCCTCTCCCTCATCACATTTAGCAGTAATGCATCTATTGTAATGAAGGCAGTTAAAATGGACCGCATTGGTTCAGATCTGCTAGAGAATCATCTGCGAATTCAGGCAAATGGCGGAACATCCATTAGCGCAGCTATTGAGTGCATTCAGGAGTGTGTGGAAGCGGGTGCAACATTCGATCCGACTCTCAAGACTGGTGTGCTGTTCCTAACTGACGGCCAAGCAAATGAGGGGATTGTTGTTCCACACGCTCTTCAGCAGATGCTGCGGGCCAAACTAGCAGCGCATCCGACCGTGACAGTTAACACAATCGGGTATGGCTGCGATCACAATACAGAGCTGTTACAGGCGATTGCAGAACAGAATGCAGGCAGTTACAATGTTGTAAATGATCGCGAGCACGTTGCATCCGTCTTTGGGCTACTTCTAGGAACTCTCATGAGTTGTGTGGGATCCAATGTACGAATCAATGCACCAATTGAGACGCAGGCTCAGCCTCGCCATTTACGCACAGCCGATGCACTAGATGGCATTGATGTCTTTGCAGGTGACATTTATGCAGATACGGAAACTGCAGTACTGCTTACCGCACGTCCTGGGCTTTCTACGCTACTTATTCGTGCCTATAATGTGATTGATGGTGCTGACATTCGTGTTACTGTACCAATTAGTGAGCCTCCTGCAGATGTGTGTCTGCAAGTGAGGGTGTTTGAGCTGCGACAGGATGTTGCAGAGTTGCTGGCAGAGTTGGCTGCTGGAAGTTACAGTGCTGCAACTGCAGATGCAGTTCGCAGATCTCAGATTGCAAAGATTGCATCTCTGCGTACTCGTTGTGCCGATAATGCATTTACGGGTAATCCTGTTATTCGAATGCTCGATCAGCAGCTGCGAGAGGCGCTGGATGTTCTGGAGTCAAATAGGGTCAATAATGAGACACGGACGCTATTTGCACAGAACTCAGCATATACTGGGATGGGCCGAGGTCTGCGGGCGACGGTGTCGGCAGCTGTTTCAGCAGCGCATGATCCGATGAACAATTCTCCTCGTAGTATTGACCAGGACCCGTTTTCATCACCTACTATGCGTCAGGTGAGTGGGGCGGTGCAAGCACTTTCGCAGCAGCAGTCGCAGGCACAGTCGCAGCAGAGGGCCGCATCGCCACTGCCATCATTCCTTCAACGGCAAGTAGCGCGGCACCTAACAGAGGAGGAGATCGAGGCAGCGGAGTTTACTCGTGCCATGCTAACAGGCATTCCTTCCACACCACTCCCTCGTGCTCCTACAGCACAACTAATAACGCCCCCACCCATTCATCGCATGCAATATGCTACCAATCTATTTAGCAGGGAGGCCTCGCCAGTCCTAACTGCCTCCCTGCCACTGCCAACAAGTCCAATGATGCGACAGATTGCAGCAAATAGTCGGCAGACATCGAATATTAGTGCAGATGAGCTGCAACTTCCCCCTACATCTCGTATGGCATTTAATTCACCCCTTATTGCAGCAGGAGTTATGCCACCCGATATTCTTCCTGCACTAAATCTTAATGGATCACTTGCAAGGATGTCGCCTATTTCCACTAGCGGGCAATCTGTGTAGTAGAATGAGTTCGGCCCTGCCTTCAGCCTAAACCCCTGCAGAGATTCTCTAGTAAAGAGCCAAAAACAAAATGAGCAACACTGCAGCAGCCTCAAACGGTTCTATGAAGATGACAGTTATGATGCCAGACGGCAATGGATTTGTGGAGCGTCTGGAGGTATTTGGTGATGACCTGACTGTTGTAAATGCAGCACGTGTGAGTTTTGCGAAGGAGTCATATGAATTTTCCCTACAAGATGAAAAACTCGTAAAATATCTAGCAAAAAACGGGCACATCTCGCCTTTTTTCCATCCACAGATTCGTTTTCGGCTGAAGATGCCAATTTTTGTTGCGCGCGAGTGGTTTCGTCATACGGTAGGATTTAGTCGCAATGAGGTGAGTCGGCGGTATGTAGATACGCGACCTGAGTGTTGGCTTCCTGTTGCAGGCATTCGTGCTCGCGATCCAAAGCTAAAGCAGGGATCGAAGCATGAATCTGTGGAGAATCACAACGAACTTCTTAGCAAAATCGGGGAGTTCCAGAAAGGTGCTGTAGAATTTTATGAGTATCTGCTTGCACAGAATGTCGCACCCGAGGTAGCGCGTGGTGTACTTCCTCAGTCGATGTATACGGAATTTATTGAGACAGGCTCTCTATATGCATATGCGCGTCTATGTAATCTGCGTCTGGACCCGCATGCTCAGAAGGAGATTCGTGATTATGCGGAAGCGCTTTCAAATACAATGAGTGCTCTATTCCCGGTATCATGGCCGGCCTTGACAGCGCAGGTGTGGCCACAGGCAGCACCAGCGGTTACGACTGCAACTTAGCTTAAGAAAACTCGTAGACTATATTTTAGAAACAGTTAAGATGGGTTGTATGAGTTCTAAGATGAAGGCTGCGGTAGAAAAGGCGGGGGATCAGGTGGTAGAACAGGTTGCAGAAGCTGTTGTTGCAGTAACAAAGGAGGCTATTGTTAGTGCAACAGAAATTGCTGTAGATGCAGTTAAGGATGTAAAAGAGATTGCGAAGGAGGGCCTTGAGGAGATTAAAGAGGATATTAAGGAACGTCTGGTGGATGACGAGCCAGAGGCTGCGGCTGCGCCAGCGCCAGAGGCAGCTGTTCCTGAAGCACCAATTAATGTTGTAATGTGTGCAGATGTTTCTGTGTCTGGTATGCTTGAAATTAAGCTACCCGTTACAATTGTAAATGGGGTAAGTACTGAGCTTGCTGAACTTGGTGCCGAGGCCCCTGCACCTGCGCCAGCGCCTGCAGAAGAGCCAGTTAGGCCTGATTTTTAGAGGGACGAACAATTACTCGCCATGCCAAATATAATACAGCAACTGTACCAGCCCCTGCTGCAATTTTATAGATTAGATTCTGTTGCTTTGATATAAGCATAGAATGTAAATTAAAATTATCTGGTATATCACATATAGGGCAATCATGTCCAGGATATATATCACTGGTAGATCCATTTTGGAAAAAAAGAGGCCGTGCTGTTCCAAACAGTTCTAATTGCCCAATCTGGGATTTATAGGACATATATCCATCAATATGTAATTCAATGGGATAGAGATTTTGCATGAGAGCAAGTGCGCCACGTTTACTTACAAAATATGCGTGTGCAAGGACAAACGACAATAATCGGACAGCATTCGCTCCTGCTTTCGAATCCTGAGCAGCCGACGCAATATTTGGCCCAAGCATCCATACATCCCAGTTTTGCGCATTTTGAATAAATGAATTGGATTTTATATAGTCTTTTAGCATGTTATAACAGCCAGCGGGAAGTGCAATATCATCTTCAAAAATAAGGACAACCTCTATGTCATTTTGTTTAATTAACCATTCATATACAGACGAATGACTTAAATAACACCCAACAGCACCGGGTGTATTAATAAATTCATGTCCTCTACGTGTTTTCTTATGTATATTATGCTTTGTTAAAACAGATATACGATCATCTTTTTGTATATTTATACTTTTTCCATCTGTGCCTGACCAACGTTGAATAGAAGGAAATTCTGTAAAACCAGGTTGCGACTGTACACGTTCCCAACGATCTGGGCGTCTATCAAGATTTAGACATACTATTGGAATTTGATCTAAATTCCATGCCATTTTGACAACCTACTAACTGCATATAGGATAATTAGAATGGGCGAAAGACATGCTGTAATAATTAGTGAACTATATATACCATTATGAACCATTTTGACAATTTCATACATGTTTCCGTTATAATAGGAAGCGCCAATTAGGATGATTGTAAGAAATGGATTTGCAGCTGTCACCATAAGTGCAGTTAGGAAGTAGGATGTGTTGACAAGATGTTCCATTGGGCTTATTGTTGTTGGCAGGACTTACTTGCATTACGTATTGGTTCATATGGTAATCAATTTTGGCAAGAAGATAGTCTAGGGAAAATTGATTACCGCTATTTGCTAAATGATTAGGCAGCAAACGCATAACAAGCCAACAAACAGCAACAAGCCAAATGGGTCACCTTACTCTTATCATGGGATGTATGTTTGCACAGAAGACGACTGAGCTGCTACGACAGATCAGGCGATTTGAGAGTATTGGTTATAAAGTTCTAGTAGTCAATTACGAGGCAGATACGCGTTATGGGAAGGATTGTATTGCTTCGCATGACGTAGACAAACACCCAGCAACCTGTGTTGGACGTCTGGCGGATCTTGATGAGAAAGTTACACTTAGCGATTACGATGTCCTTGTAATTGACGAGGGCCAATTCTTCCCTGACCTCTTTGACGAAGTTACACGTCTTGCAGATACCCAACCACTTCATATTATTGTCTGCGGACTTGACGGTGATTCTGAGAGGAAACCGTTTGGTGATATGCTTCGCCTAATTCCGCACGCCGAGAAAGTTGAACGACTGACTGCATATTGTGCTGTATGCCGCGATGGTACAACAGCGCATTTCTCTAAGAGGTTTGTGGCGGCGGAGGGCCAGATTGCAGTGGGGGCGGGTGATATGTATCGTCCTGTATGTCGCTCGCACTTTCTTGGGAACTGCTCCGCGACTCCATCCCACCCCATCCAGGAATCTGCTCAGACGGTTGATGGGAAGTAGGTTCCGCCGAAGAGACAACAACGTCAGTTAGGGGTGATGTGGATGTAGTAGTAGGTGGATAGGCAATTTTTTGACTAAATAGGGATCGCCAGAAATTGCGAAACGAGAACCAGCAGCGCTGAACAGGGCGACCACGACGCGACCATATATCAAAATGTTCAGTACCCATAGATTGATTGCAAGATGCGCAAATAGGAATGAGATTTTCAAGTGTAGTTGGCCCACCGACCGCTTCTGCCTGCCGATGGCCTGCTTGAAAATTGGTTACATTCATAATATTACGACACCAGGGAGTCGCGCACTTTGCTTTAAAATTCTCCCCTGCATAACGAATCCATGTCTGCCATTTCAGTGCTTGAGGAATATGTTTTTTACGCCGAGCTGTTTGCTGTTGCGCCCGTTGTGTTTTATTAAGACTTCGTTCAGTTTTATAGAACGCATTTTTGGCTGCCTGCTGTACTGCTGCGCTTGCTGGCTTAGACACCATCTGCATTTAGATAGAAAACGATCACAGGCTCTAGGCGCTGCAGCTACAAGCTAAACTTGATTTGCAAAGTTAAATAGTAACACAAATAACAATGTCTGCCGATCCATTCTTCGAGCGTCTAAATGCACTTCCTTGTGTCCTCCGTTCTCGTATTTGGGCGGACTATTTCCGTCTTATAGCAGAAGAACATGGTGATAAATTTATGGAGGTCCATGATGAATTTACTGATTATGTTGTAAAGGTGAAAATTGGAGATAAGCTAGTATTGAAGCTTTGTCGAGCAAATTTATACTATTCCCTAATTGACATTGATGATTTATGGCTCAATCCCTATATTTACAAATATGCGATTGAATCACAGATAAAGCGTGATTGTTTGCGGCTGTTAGAGGCGCATAAGTCGGTTGTTGTGAAGCAGCCCGTCCTTCGTTGTGGGAATGTAATTGTAAAGATCTGTGATGGGTTTTACGAAAGCGACAACGCCGCCGGCGGCCGTAAAAAACTAGAGTATTATTTATCAAAGATTCCGAGTTTCAAGGACTATTCTGAAGATATGAATTTATATGATCGCCGTTATCCTGCAAATATTGAATGGCTAAGTTATGTGTGTCCATTATCAGAATTTGGCATTGAAAATAGTGGTACATCGATGACGGGTCGAGGGGTATCTGGTCGCGGTTTAGGGACGCTTGGTTTTGATTCTGGGACAAACTTGGGTTCTGAGAGTGAGTCCGAGGAGGATGACTGGTATTCAGATGAGGAATCAGAGTAATTGCTAGGTGTAGTTTCTGTGTCTAATTGAACAGCAGGCGGGTCTGCAGGCGCAGATGCAACAGGTGCCAAGGGTGGTGAGCTGACAGATTCAGGAGGTTTGACAGGAACCGCAGCGCAGAGCATCCAATGTACGAGTGTATCATAAGGGATATCATGGCGCGTTCCTGTAGGAGATATCCAACATACATGATATTTTTCATCAATAATTGTAAAAGAACAGTAATCTCGCGCCCAAGTATCCAGAAGAACGGCAATATCATGGACGGTGGCTTCTGCAGGAATCTGTGCTTCACACCAGACTCGGAATACCTCCGTAGCAGTTACCGGAGGATGCCTATACAATGCATAAAGATCCATTGGAGCCTTTATAGATTGTAGAGAAATTTTTAGGTGAGCGACTGGCGTTCGCAAATGCCTCCAAAGGTGCTCTCGCTGCTATAACATAAATAAAGAAAACCATCAGGGTCTTTATGATATGTATAAAGTTCTCGTATGAGTGTAGCAGTTGTAGGGAGCATATCGCCGCAGAATACAAAGAGAGCTTTTTCTGGAGGAAGATTCATACTTCGCCGAATAACATAGATAAACTGCCCAACAGTCATTGCATCGGGTGCAAGGAATTTCTGTTTTTGGAGCGGGGGTGCATCAACGGACCTACTTGCTTTTTCAACAATAATAGGGATGCGCCCAGGAAATCGCTGGCTAATACGTTCAAACTCTTCTCGTCGAGATGCAAACGAATGTCGCGATTTAAATACTGACATGTGTGACAGACCCTTACTCCTGCAGAGTATTTATTCTTTAACTGCGGAGCCTGGTACAGCCAAGTAATTACCACCGTCATATTCAGTTAGGGAATATCCGCGCCCTCTGAAAAACTCCAGAATTGTCTGTGCCGGCTGTACATAGTATCCATCCATTGCTGCAGTTGGGCGTTTTTCATTATGTTCAAAGAAGACAACGGGTCGGCAACGATCAATTAGGGCGGCAGCCCCATCGACAACAAAATCTTCGAAACCTTCCACGTCAATTTTAATGAAATTGACGGCAGGCATGAAGGCCGGCCACAGATCATCAAGTTTGCAAATTTGTACCAATTCCCCACCAATTCCTAATTGCCGACCGCCAAAATTATAAAACCCATCATCACTAATTGGCAAATTGCAATTAGGGCCATCAGGAATTGTTGCATGCATTTGTCCTTGGCATGACTTATTACCAAGTGCAAACGGCATTACAAAAATATTAGGGCGTTTCTGGGTATTTATATTAAATTCCAAACAGCCTCTTAATGCTGTTTGGGGCTCGAATGCATATATTTTACTGCCAGGGTTAATAGCAGAATATATGAGAGAATGAGAACCTGCATGAGCACCAATATCAAGAATGATAGTAGCATCTTTTAGGAATGGTGCAATAACCTGTTCAATGAGCTCTTGTTCATAAATGCGACCTTCAGACAATGCTTTTACAAACGCATAATCATTATGCAAATATGCCATAGGACCGTATTTTGTTTGACCAAGAGTGTATTTCATTTATTTGGGTGTTGCACGAAGCTTTTAGAAGGTTCTAAAAGAACATTTTAAAAGCTGTTTCCAGCGTAAGTTGCTCCCGCGCGGGATTGAACCGCGGACCTTGCCGTCGCGTAAAGTATATAGAAACTTCTATAAGCGACACGCTCTAACCAACTGAGCTACGAGAGCAGCGTGGATTTCTCCACAATTAGTATATAATTATCGGGCTTTAAGTTAGCTTAGTGAAGAATGATTGAATAGTTGCAAATGTATCTGTATATTTCCAACTAAAGCCGCCAGCTGTTTTCATTCGACCACTTGTAGTTGCTTGAATAGAACTACGAGGTACTCCTGTTTTATCTGCAGCTTCCTTAATACAAATATATGATGCAATTATCTTATCATCCTTAATTTGATATATAGAACGCCCAATACGAGCAATTGTTTTTATACTTATTTTCTTTTTAACATCTTGACAAGTATTTGATGCATAATATACAAGAACTCTTTGACGTATTTTTTCTTTTTGTTCATTAGTTCTTTTATATTGTAAATTATGTTGATTTAATTTAACTCGTTCTTTTTGGACATTTGATATTTTTTCACGATATGTTGGATCATTTTTATATTTTAATTTTAGAATATCACTCATTTTCTTACGATTTTCTTCTAATTTAAAGTATTCTTTACTGTGTTGTTTTATTTTTTGGATATTTTCAGGAGTATGTTTTTTACCTGTAAAGAATGCACCAGGTTCTCCACCTTTTGTTGCATTATAACCATTTATACCAAATGTATTATACTTTTTAATATAATGCTCTTCCATTTTATTTAATGAATTATCAAAACAAATTACAATAATTTCAAATTTAAATTTATCAATACCATATTTTCTAAATGCTTTACATAACAATGGACATCCATTATTATAGTGAATAGAATTTTTATGACTTTTCCATCGTTTTTCTGGTTCTTGTTTAGTTTGTCCAATATATGCTTTATTGTTTACAGTGTTTGTAATTTTATAAATATATCCCATTTTTGCACTGAGGATGCTAAAAATACATAATCAATTTTTTATTGGTATCAACTCTTAACAGATTTAATATAAAACTGTTAGGAATCATATAATGGCCCTTGCAGGTATCGATCCTGCTACTTCCGCGATGTCGACGCGATGTTCTACCGATGAACTAAAGGACCTTGGTGATTTTTCAAAATTACCAAGGCCCTTTTAATGCCCTCACACGGAATCGAACCGTGGACCTTTCCATTACTAATGGAATGCTCTACCGCTAAGCTATGAGCGCTGGTGACTGGTCCCACCCAGATTCGAACTGGGGTTACAGGAGTCAGAATCCTGTATGATAACCAACTACATTATGGAACCACATGGCAATCTTACTAAGATCCCACTTCTCACGGGTCGGAATCGAACCAACGA
>JACCDO011688465.1_pt1 | contig 10639 bp, 9 predicted proteins | sample 7446101 | NCBI WGS metagenome assembly JACCDO01 (sample SAMN15323440, study PRJNA562643) | freshwater metagenome | isolation source: river surface water | place: USA:Blue River Watershed | collected 2017-08-16
ATCTTGAATGAGACCATGCGCAATCTGTATGACGGCATTCCCATGGAAGAAGTGCACAAGGCTTCTGTGTTGGCTGCAAGAACACTGATTGAAAAAGAGCCTGGCTACACCTTTGCAACCGCGCGCTTGCTGATGTATTCCATTGCCAAAGAAGTTTTGGGTAAAGAAGCCACACAGGCGGAAATGGGCAAACACTACATTGACACCTTCGCTGGTTTCTTGAAAAAAGGCGTGGACAACGAACTGCTCGACCCCCGTTTGTTGCAATTCGACTTGGCCCGTTTGGCACAAGCCCTCAAGCCAGAGCGCGATTTCCAATTCGACTACCTGGGCCTGCAAACCCTTTACGACCGTTATTTCTTGCACGTGCGCAAACAACGCATTGAGCTGCCTCAGTCGTTCTTCATGCGTGTGGCCATGGGCTTGGCGCTCAACGAAGTCAACCGCGAAGAACGTGCCATCGAGTTCTATGAAGTGCTGTCGTCCTTCGACTTCATGTCCAGCACACCCACCCTGTTCAACAGTGGCACTACCCGCCCTCAATTGTCCAGTTGCTACCTGACCACTGTCCCCGACGACTTGGATGGTATTTACGAATCCATCAAAGAAAATGCTTTGCTGTCCAAGTTCGCCGGTGGTTTGGGCAACGACTGGACACGTGTACGCGCCTTGGGCAGCCACATCAAGGGCACCAACGGCGAGTCACAAGGCGTGGTTCCTTTCTTGAAGGTGGTGAATGACACGGCAGTGGCTGTGAACCAAGGCGGCAAGCGCAAAGGTGCGGTTTGCACCTACTTGGAAACTTGGCACCTGGACATCGAAGAATTCTTGGAGTTGCGCAAAAACACGGGTGATGACCGCCGTCGCACCCACGACATGAACACCGCCAACTGGATTCCCGATTTGTTCATGCGCCGCGTGATGGAAAAAGGTGAATGGACCTTGTTCTCGCCTTCCAACACTCCCGATCTGCACGATTTATTTGGAACAGAGTTTGAAAAAGCTTACACAGCTTATGAAGCTCAAGCCAAACAAGGTTTGATCAAACCAGCCAAAACGGTGCAAGCCACTGACTTGTGGCGCAAGATGCTGACCATGTTGTTTGAAACGGGTCATCCATGGATCACTTTCAAAGACGCTTGCAATGTGAGATCACCGCAGCAACATTCAGGCGTGGTCCATTCTTCCAATTTGTGCACCGAAATCACGCTCAACACGAGTGACGCTGAAACCGCAGTGTGTAACTTGGGCTCAGTCAACCTGGTCCGTCATTTGAAATCTGGTCCTCATGGACAGGAACTCGATCACGACAAACTCAAGCGCACCATCAACACAGCAATGCGCATGTTGGACAACGTGATTGACATCAATTACTACGCGGTCAAAAAAGCCCGCGACTCCAACTTGCGCCACCGCCCCGTGGGTTTGGGCATCATGGCTTTCCAAGACAGCTTGTATGAGCAGCAAATTCCTTATGCATCGCAAGCCGCCGTCGAGTTTGCTGACCGTTCCATGGAGGCCATTTGCTATTACGCATATTGGGCGTCCACAGAACTCGCGCGCGAGCGTGGTCGCTACTCCAGTTACCAAGGCTCTTTGTGGGACCAAGGCATTTTGCCTCTGGACACCTTGAATCTGCTGGAAAAATCACGCGGCGGCTACATCGAAGTGGATCGCAGTGCCACCCTGGATTGGGATGCCTTGCGTCAAAAAATCAAGGCTGACGGCATGCGCAATTCCAACTGCGTGGCCATTGCGCCCACGGCAACCATCTCCAACATTGTGGGCGTGGATGCCTCCATTGAACCTTGCTTTGGCAACTTGTCCGTGAAGTCCAATTTGTCTGGCGAGTTCACCATCATCAATTCGTACTTGGTGCGCGACCTCAAACGCCTCGGACTGTGGGACGACGTGATGGTCATGGACCTCAAGCACTTTGACGGCTCTTTGCGCCCCATCGACCGTGTGCCACAAGATTTGAAAGACATGTACGCGACTGCCTTTGAAGTGGAAACCAAGTGGTTGGTTGAAGCGGCGGCACGTCGTCAAAAGTGGATCGACCAAGCACAGTCTTTGAACATCTATATGGCTGGTGCTTCTGGCAAAAAACTCGATGACACCTACAAACTGGCCTGGCTGCGCGGCCTCAAAACCACTTACTACCTGCGCACCACCAGCGCCACGCAAGTGGAGAAGTCGACTGTGCAAGCAGGCTCGCACAATGCTGTGGCCTCTGGCAGTGGTGCATCTGGTTTGAGCGCCATGGAAGTGGCCGCAGCGGCAGCTCGCGCACAAATGCTCTCCAGCACGCCTGCCACCGATGTGAAATTCTGCGGAGTCGACGATCCCACTTGCGAAGCTTGCCAGTGACAGATCCTTCATGGGGGGGTGTTTCTCCCCCCATGAATTCGATGCAATTCAACAACATACGCAAGTTGTATGTGAATGAGCACTTTGAGTTTCAGATACAAACAACCATAATCAGAAGAATGGAATCATCCTTATGTTGACCTGGGAAGAAGAAGCAAAACCCCTAGCGCCTAGCGCCAATTTGGGTGGCCTGCAGAGCCACCCGTTGCAGTCACCTCCTCCTCAAACCACCCCCGCTCAACGCATCTTGAATGATGGTGCTGTGGTTCAATCCCCAGCAGCTGCACCTTCGGTCACTGAACATGCCTCCGTCCGTCGCGTCAACGCGGCTGACAAGCGCATCATCAACGGTCAAACCGATGTGAACCAACTGGTTCCCTTCAAATACAAATGGGCCTGGGAAAAGTACTTGGCCACTTGCGCCAACCATTGGATGCCGCAAGAGGTCAACATGACCCGCGACATCGCTTTGTGGAAGGATCCCAATGGTTTGACTGAAGATGAGCGTCGCATCATCAAACGCAACCTGGGCTTTTTTGTCACAGCCGATTCTTTGGCAGCCAACAACATCGTGTTGGGTACTTACCGCCACATTACCGCGCCTGAATGCCGCCAGTTTTTACTGCGTCAAGCTTTTGAAGAGGCCATTCACACTCACGCTTATCAGTACATTGTCGAGTCCTTGGGCTTGGACGAAAGCGAAATCTTCAATGCCTACAACGAGGTCCAATCGATCCGTGACAAGGACGAGTTCCTGATCCCGTACATCGATGCGATCATGAACCCCAATTTTCATACTGGCACGCCAGAAACCGATCAAACACTCTTGAAGTCTTTGATTGTGTTTGCTTGCCTCATGGAAGGTTTGTTCTTTTACGTGGGATTCACCCAAATTTTGGCTTTGGGTCGTCAAAACAAAATGACCGGGGCGGCCGAACAATACCAATACATCTTGCGTGATGAATCCATGCACTGCAATTTCGGCATTGACTTGATCAACCAAATCAAATTGGAAAACCCACATTTGTGGACAGCCGAGTTCAAAGCTGAAATCAATGACCTGTTCCACCACGCGGTTGAACTCGAATACCGCTATGCCGAAGACACCATGCCCCGCGGCGTACTCGGCATGAACGCCTCTATGTTCAAAGGCTATCTTCGCTACATCGCTAACCGTCGAGCCACTCAAATTGGCCTTGACGCTTTGTTCCCCAATGAAGAAAACCCATTTCCTTGGATGAGCGAAATGATTGACTTGAAAAAGGAACGCAACTTCTTTGAAACACGTGTCATCGAGTACCAAACCGGTGGCGCTTTGTCTTGGGATTGAATTCGCAATGAACCGCATCTGCCCTCAGCATCCAGCAAACACCAAGCATGTTGCTGCGGGCACACCCTGTTCATGGTGTTGGACTTCGGTTCAGCACCATGAATCACTTGGCTTTGGTCAAACTGTAGCCAAGTGTTTTGAACCAACGATCTGAGATCTTGATCTAGGAGAATCTAATGGCAACTGCAAAAAAATCCGCTGCAAAAAAACCAGCAGCAAAAAAGCCAGCAGCTAAAAAAGCTGCGGCCAAAAAACCTGTCGCAAAGAAAGCAGCAGCTAAGAAACCTGTAGCTAAAAAAGCACCGGCCAAAAAGCCTGTTGCCAAAAAAGCAGCAGCTAAAAAGCCCGTTGCTAAAAAAGCAGCAGCTAAAAAGCCTGTAGCCAAAAAAGCACCGGCCAAAAAGCCTGTCGCCAAAAAAGCAGCAGCTAAAAAGCCCGTTGCTAAAAAAGCAGCAGCTAAGAAACCTGTAGCCAAAAAAGCACCAGCTAAAAAGCCTGTTGCCAAGAAAGCTGCGGCCAAAAAACCCGCAGCCAAAAAACCAGCCGCAAAAAAAAAGCCAGTAGTCGCTAAAAAAGCAGCGGCCAAAAAGCCTGCTGCCAAAGTGCAAACCAGCAAAGCTGCTGTGCACGTGGCGCAAACAACGCTGAACCCTCAAGCTGCTTGGCCGTTTCCAACGGCATCCAAGCCCTGAAGCCTGAGACTGAGTTCAGTCTGCAAACCCGGTGTTTGATCGCACCGGGTTTTTTTATGTCAATTGATAGTTTTGGGGACCGCGACTGGCAATTTTGAGTGCGCCCATTTTGTTGCCCAGCTCGGCGCAACGCACCAAATCCCATCCCTGGTCTAAGCCAAATAACAAGGCACTGCGCCAAGCATCACCACAGCCTGTGGGATCCACCACAGCCGTCGCCTTGACAGGCGCCACCAAGGTTTTGACACCCTGTTGCCACACCTCGCAGCCTTCGCCGCCCAAGGTGATGACCAGTCCTTTGACACGCCTGGAAATTTCAGCAGCGTCCCATCCAGTGCGCTCTGACAGCATTTTTCCCTCGTAATCATTCACAGTGACCCAAGTGGCTTGGCCAATGAAATGTCTCAAGGTTTCGCCATCAAACATGGGCAAACCTTGACCTGGGTCGAACACAAAAGGAATGCCTGCCGAGGCAAACTGCTCAGCATGTTGAATCATGGCATCGCGTCCATCTGGCGAGACGATGCCCAGGCTGATATCAGCACGTTTTTCAACCTGGGTGATGTGGGCTTGCATCATGGCGCCAGGGTGAAAAGCTGTGATTTGGTTGTTGTCCAAATCGGTCATGATCATGGCTTGTGCGGTGTAAGTATCAGCCACCATCTTCACAAAATCGGTGGAAATGCCCAGATGTTGAAGACGATGGAGATAGGTTTCGCCGTCATTGCCCAACGTGGCCATGGGCAAGGGCGTACCACCCAGCAATTTCAAGCCATACGCCACGTTGCCAGCGCAACCGCCGAAGTCGCGTTGCAACTGGGGCACCAAAAAAGACACATTCAAGATGTGCAATTGCTCGGGCAGGATCTGCTCTTTGAAGCGCCCCTCGAAATGCATGATGGTGTCAAAAGCCAAGGAACCACAAATCAATACTGCCATGATGTATCCAATAAAAAAGTTCAGGGGTAAAAAAGAAAGGCACGGTAACCATTCACATTAGAAGAAATGGGTGGCTCCAATGTGAAGGTGACCTCGAATGATTGCGCACGAAAACCACGCAATGGACTGGCAAAGCCCATGTCTTCAGGCGCAATCACTTTGCGAACAACAGGCATATCGATGTCATCGGTCAAACTCAACTCGAGAGAGGGGGCACGCATGGACACAGCACTGCGGTTTTTGATCACGCCTTCAAACGCGTAATCGTTTCCGCCGAGATGTTTGAAACTGCCCGATTCAATTGACAACTTGTCAGGCTGCATGGGCCAATCTAATTCACAAGACAGGGTTTGGCACATGCTTGTCAGTGCCGGACTGAGTTCTGGGTTGATGCCACGAAGGTGGTGGCGTTGATGCAGCAAGAATTGAAAACCCAACAGCAGCGCCAACAGCAACGCCATCAGGTTCCACATCCCCGCATTCAGCAGGTTGTTGGAAGGCGTCACCTGGGGACGTGGTCGCACCTGCTCAGTCTGGAGGACCGTTGGCAGTGAGGCCGGTGCAGGCGGTGGGTCGTCCAATTCAAACAGGTGCTGGTCGACCTCAAACACATGCGCACAGCGACCGCATCGCACCCAAGCATCAGCGGCGCTGTAATGCTCAGCGTGAATGGCAAATGCAGTTTGACACTGTGGGCAAAGGGTGACGATCGCCATGGTGAGTTGGTTGGTTCATTTCATCGGTGCATGAAGTTGTTCATGCCGCACAGCCCCGCATCAACACCCATCCATCCTGGGTGTCGGCCACTTCTAATTTCAAGTGAGGTTGGTAAGCAAGCTGAATTTCTTCGGTTTGGCGCTCCAAGATGCCTGCCAATAACAGTGTGCCACCGCTTTGTACATGGCTGCACAGCAACGGGGCAAGGACCTTCAATGGCGCCGCCAAAATGTTGGCGACCACCAATGGATACTGGCCTGAGGCCAAATCGGGCAGTCCCAGATGGAGTTCGACATGATTGGCTTGTGCATTGAGTTGGGCCGCACTGACCGCATCAGGGTCAATGTCCACAGCATCCACAGATGTGGCACCCACCATGGCAGCCCCAATGGCCAAAATACCGGAGCCGCAACCGTAATCGAGCACACGTTGGCCCACGGGAGGATGCTCAGCAATCCAACGCAAACACATGCGGGTGGTGGGGTGTGTGCCAGTCCCAAACGCCAAACCAGGGTCCAATCGCATCACCCACTTGGCTTGAGCAGGTGGCTCGTGCCAACTCGGCACCACCCAAAAATCTGACGTGATGGGCACAGGTTCAAACTGCGATTGGGTCAATCGCACCCAATCTTGTTCAGGGACTGGGTGGATGCTGACCAAGACGCAGTCTTCAAAGAAGGGTTGCAAACTCAACAGTTTGGCGGCTTCTTGGGCGAGTGCTTCACTGGCAAACAGCGCGATCAGATGTGAGCGCAACCAACCCGCAGCAGGTGCAGGCATGTTGGGTTCACCGAAAATTGCTTGTTCTTGATCGGTGTGCGCATCGGCATCTTCCACCGACACACTCAATGCATCCAACGCCATCAAGGCGTCACTCAACAGCTCCACCTCGGATTGCGGGCATTGCAAGCGAAGTTCGAACATCAGGATTGACGGACCGCCAACCACTCTTCCAAATAGTGGATGTTGGTGCCGCCTGAAATAAAGCCTGGGTCGTTCATCAATTCACGGTGCAATGGGATGTTGGTTTGAATCCCCTCAACCACGGTTTCACCCAAAGCGGTCCGCATGCGGGCCATGGCGTGCTCACGGTTGTCACCATGCACAATGATTTTGCCGACCATGGAGTCGTAATTGGAAGGGACAAAGTAGTTGGTGTAGATGTGTGAGTCCACGCGCACACCGGGTCCGCCGGGGGGGTGCCACATGGTGACCCGTCCAGGAGATGGCGTGAATTTGAAAGGGTCCTCGGCATTCACGCGGCATTCGATGGCATGGCCTTTGATTTCAATTTGGCGTTGGCTGTAGGGCAATTTTTGCCCTGCCGCTGTCATGATTTGGGTTTTGACAATGTCCACACCCGTGATGAATTCGGTCACCGGATGTTCCACCTGAACCCGGGTGTTCATTTCAATGAAATAAAACTCGCCGTTCTCATACAAAAACTCGAAGGTTCCTGCACCTCGGTAGCCCATTTTTTTACAGGCCGCCACACAGCGCTCACCAATGCGTTCGATGAGTTTGCGGGCAATGCCTGGGGCAGGTGCTTCTTCAATGACTTTTTGGTGGCGTCGTTGCATGGAGCAGTCACGCTCACCCAAATAAATGGCGTTTTTGTAGTTGTCCGCCAGGATTTGAATTTCAATGTGCCTGGGGTTTTGCAAAAACTTTTCCATGTACACCGCAGGATTGCCAAACGCAGCACCCGCTTCGGCCTTGGTGGTTTGTACCGCATGAATGAGCGCGGCTTCGTTGTGCACCACCCGCATGCCACGGCCACCGCCGCCGCCCGCAGCTTTGATGATGACAGGGTAGCCAATGGTTTTAGCCATGCGGCGAATTTGCGTGGGGTCGTCTGGCAACTCACCCTCAGAACCGGGCACACAGGGCACGCCCGCTTTGATCATGGCTTGCTTGGCAGACACCTTGTCACCCATCATGCGGATGGACTCAGGTGTTGGACCGATGAAGACAAATCCGCTTTTCTCCACACGTTCAGCGAAGTCAGCGTTTTCGCTGAGGAAACCGTAGCCTGGATGAATCGCCTGCGCATCGGTGACCTCTGCCGCGGAAATGATGGCGGGCATGTTGAGGTAACTCAGGGACGAGGCCGCTGGTCCAATGCAAACAGCTTCTTCGGCCAACTTCACGTACTTGGCTTCACGGTCTGCCTCGGAATACACCACCACGGCTTCAACGCCGAGTTCTTTACAGGCACGTTGGATGCGCAGTGCAATTTCGCCGCGATTGGCGATCAAGATTTTTTTAAACATGCCGCAGGGTCACTCGATGATGAACATGGGCTGACCGTATTCCACCGCCTGGCCGTTGTCGACCAAGATTTTGGAAACGGTGCCGCTCTTGTCGGCCTCGATTTCGTTGAGGATTTTCATGGCCTCGATGATGCAAATGGTCTCGCCTTCCTTGACCACGCTGCCCACCTGGACAAAGGGCTTGGCTTCTGGGCTGGAGGCACTGTAGAAGGTGCCCACCATGGGTGACTTGACCACATGGCCACTGTCCGCCGTGGCGGGTACAGGAGCATGCTCTGCGGCTGCTGGGGCTGCCACAGCCTGAGCCAGGGGAGCGGCTGAAACCGCCATCGGGGCTGCCACGGGCATGGCCATGGCGACGGGACCACCCACTGGACCTTTGACAATCCGCACTTTGCCTTCGGCTTCGGTGATTTCAAGTTCGGAGACATTGGACTCCGACACCAGGTCGATCAGGGTTTTGAGTTTTCTTAAATCCATGGATCAGGCAGTCTTTTGCTGTTAAAAGAGTGTAATTTACACCAATTGCAGAAATCGGCTTGATACGGATGCCGAGCCTAAGCGCTCAACTCCAAGACTGGATGTCGCTTTCAGACAGTTTACCGAGTTTGCGCATCAGCAATTCAGATTGTGCACCTAACACCAAAGTGAAAGGCAAGCCACCTGCATCATTGCCCAAAGTTTTCATCAACTGGGTGCCATCCAAACCGGCTAAACCGATGGGGTATTCTACCGGATGCTGACCCAAAAATCGCTTCACCGCACTGGGTTGATCAATGGCCAATCCAATCATTTGCCAGTTTTTAGCTTTATTTTGCTGATAAAAGGCGTTCAATAACGGCATTTCCTCGACACAGGGGGTGCACCAAGTGGCCCAAAAATTCAATACAAGCGGTTTACCTTGAAAATCTGCCAACTTGAGCATGCTCCCATCTGTCTGCTCAAAAGAGGCATCCCAAAGGGCTTGAAATGCACCGGGATTGGGCGCTTTGGCTTGGTATCGCCACCAATTCCAGCCAGCACCAGCCGTCAAGGCCAGTGCAGCCACGGCCATCAAGCTTCGGCGAGAGGGGTTAGAAGCGGGTGCTTTGTCTTCAGTCATGCGGCATTCTCCAACAACTGGCGCAGGGCCTGAATGCCCCCTCGTGCTGGGCGGCCACGGGCATCTGGGAGCAGTGCACCACGCAAATCATCGTGGTCATGGATCTTCAAATGCACACCAATGTCTTCATGCAAACGGGGGCACCTGCAATGAATGCTCAGCACATCCACCATGTCACCTTTGAACCCTTTGGCGCTGTGCACTTCATAACGCACAGCCTGGTCAATCAGGGCCAATTCCGCTGATTTGGGGTCATCGCAGAACAATTGAATATGAATATCGGACAAACGGGTAGCGGTACCGCGCCACACAGCACCGCTCAAATGCGGTCTGAACGCATGCAAGCGCTCCATCCATTGCAAAGCCATTTCACGCAAGGCCTGCAACTCATCGGGCTGCGTATCTGCACAAAAAAGTTGCAGGTAGTCCAGCACCTGCGCTTCAAGCAAGTCGTTGTCAGGCAATGGGCTTCGGCTGGACAGACCCAGCTCACGCAGAGCGCGGTGTTTGGCGGGACCGTACTCCAAACCCTCCTCAACCACCAAGCGGGCAGCGGTGGCGGCAATTTCGGTTTTAACGTCTGAAAACATGGTCCAGATTGTGCCGCGAACCTCACTTCTACAATCAACGTCCATGCACATCCATATATTAGGTGTCTGCGGCACCTTCATGGGCGGTTTGGCCGCCCTGGCCCGCGAAGCCGGCCACCGCGTCACAGGTTGCGACAGCGGCGTTTACCCCCCCATGAGCGACCAACTGCGGGCTTTGGGCATCGAACTGATCGAGGGCTACAGCGCCGATCAGTTGGCTTTGAAGCCTGACATGTTTGTGGTGGGCAATGTGGTGTCTCGAGCCCGCTTGGCCGATGGCTCGCCGCGCTACCCGCTGATGGAAGCCATTTTGGAAGCCGGTTTGCCCTACACCAGCGGTCCGCAATGGCTGAGCGATCATGTACTGCACGCACCGGGCCAGTCCCGCCATGTGCTGGCCATCGCCGGCACCCACGGCAAAACCACCACCACCGCCATGCTCAGCTGGGTGCTGGAGCACGCGGGTCTGAAGCCAGGTTTTTTGATCGGCGGCGTGCCCTTGAACTTTGGCGTGTCGGCCCGCTTGGGGTCTTTGGCCCCCGGCCAAAGCCGCCCCTTGTTTGTCATCGAAGCTGACGAATACGACACCGCGTTTTTTGACAAGCGCAGCAAGTTTGTGCATTACC
>JACCDO012363169.1_pt1 | contig 10639 bp, 9 predicted proteins | sample 7446101 | NCBI WGS metagenome assembly JACCDO01 (sample SAMN15323440, study PRJNA562643) | freshwater metagenome | isolation source: river surface water | place: USA:Blue River Watershed | collected 2017-08-16
CATGACTTCATCCGGCACGGCTCCAGTGTAGCCCGCCTTGGCGAGCACACGCCCTACTTCGCCCTGCAGCAGGCTCCACTCGCGGTGAATTTCCGGGAAAGCTGCGCGCAGCCGCTGCCAAGCCTCAGCCACTTCGGTCTCGGTAAGTTGCTGGATTTCAGGCTCAGGAGCCGGATTTTCGAATTCTTCCGATTGGGCGAAATCCACGTCGGCAGTCTGGCTATCTTCCGCCCACTTGACACCACTGATCAAATCGCGCACCTTGACCTTACCCACCGGCAACGGTGGCCCGGCCTCTCGCCTGCCGCTTTTCACCACGCGGTAGAGGGAGGCCTTACTTTTTGGCGTCACGATTTCCGCGCGTTTGGCGGTGGCGAAATCCACACTGGCATTTTCCGGGTGGTAGAGGGTGCGCGTTTTGCCACCGAAGTCTTGCACTAACGCCCGGCGGTTCTCCGGCTTGAGCACGCGCCTTGATGTCGGCTTTGTTGTAAGGGCCAAGGCCTAGCAATTCGTTTTCCCGATGGAGCCAAGATTTTGTTTTACTCTGCCCGCTTCATTCCCCCAGATAGCGCCCTTGTTGTGTCGGGGCAGTAGCTCAGTTGATAGAGCGCATCGTTCGCAACGATGAGGTCGCCGGTTTGATCCCGGTCTGCTCCACCAACCCGACTAAGCGGCAAGGCTCCGGGCTGAAAATCAGCCGGAGACCACAGGAAGGGTGACACGCATGACAGTCCCCTCTCGACCGGTGGACAAAAGCGTGAGTTCGCCTTGGTGATCGCGGACAATACGCTGGGCAATGGCGAGTCCGAGTCCGGTGCCGCCTTCGCGTCCGCTAAGGAACGACTCAAAGATGCGCGGCTGGATTTCCACCGGAATGCCGTGTCCAGTGTCGGCAAAATCAATGTGCACCCGGGACGGACCGCCGCCTTCATTGGTCAGGATGACGCCAACGGACAGCGCGCCACCTTCAGGCATAGCTTGGAGGGCGTTGAGCGCGAGGTTGAGCAACACTTGCTGCAACTGGCCTTTATTGACCTCAAGCATGACGTTTTTGCCACCAGATTGATAACGCAGCTGCGTGCCGGATTGGGCAAATTTCGCACGCAACAGGTGCATCGTGTCCTCAATAATCGCCGCGAGCGACCAACGGGCGTGCATCGTGCCGGGGGTGCGAGCAAATGAAAGCACGCGTGAGACGATGGCCTCGAGTTGCTCGATTTTTTCGGTGATGACTTCGAGATCGCGCTGACGCGGGTCTTCCTCCGGAAAATCGAGCCCCATGCTGCCTTGGAGAAGTTTAATTACAGTGAGCGGATTGCGGATTTCGTGCGCGATCTCAGCGGCCAGCAGACCAAGCGTGGTGAGCGTCTGAGTCTTGCGCAGACCTTCTTCGGATTGGAAAGCGCGGGCGTAAAGTCGGGCATTGGACAATGCCACGGACGCAAAGCTCGCGAGCGCGGCCAACACACGCTTTTGCACCAAAGAAAACCGGTGTGGACGTGCTGTGTAGATGGCCAAAGCCCCCGCAGATTCTCCATCGACAACTAGGGGAGCAACGAGGGCCGAACACAGCACCGGGTCAGCGGGCAAGTCCACCGCCCCATGGGCTCCGCCATTGGCCAGTTCCTGAAACTCCACCACGCGCCCTAGTTGCAAGGAAGCGCCGGCCAAGGAGCAGCTGAGCGCAAAAGGCTGCTGCCGCAAACTGGCCTCCTCGACCGTTGGCTCACCACTCCAAGCGCGTAGCTGTAGGCTATTTTTCGTCGCGTCACAAAGGTGCAAAGTGCAAAGCCGGGCATCCAGCAGGCTGCGTCCGCTGCGCGTAACGGTGGCGAGCAAGTCGCGTTCCTCTAAACGAGCGAGCAGGGAATTACCGAGTTCAATCAGCGTTTCCAATTGGGCCGACTCGCCATGCAGTCGCTCAAGTTGCCAGAGATGGTGGAGTGTGCGCCCCGCCTCTTCACCAAATCGTGCCAGCCGTCGCAAATCATCCTGGGTGAAGGCATGCACCTGATCGGCATCCAGATTAACCACGCCAACCACGCGTCCTTGGTGCAGCAGTGGCGCCGCCATTTCACAACGCACATCCGCCCGCGCCGCGATGTAACGCGCATCTTGTGTGACATCGCCCACGATTAACGCACGTCCGTGCAGCGCCACCCAACCCGTGACGCCTTGGCCGAGCTTCAACGCAAAGTCACCCGTGTCAGGCGGCAGTCCTTGGTGCGCCGAAATCTCCAGATAACCCGTGTGGGGATTGAGAATAGAGAGCGAGCCACTGGCCGCAGGGAAAACTCCCATCAACTCTGCCACGATGGCATTCTTCGCTGCGTTCGCATCACTCGCACTCGTCGCAAGCGTGGCGATTCGATAGAGGACAGCGATGTCGTTGGCGGCGGCGGTTTCCATCTCAGTTATTCCTGAGATAGAACATCTCCCGACAGAATTGGGAGTGTATTTTACTTGAGCGTGGAGACAGCAAGAAGCGCGTCACGTAATTGCAGCAACCGTGGCGTCTCGACGCTTTCGGGGTCAGCGGCATCCAAATAGAAAGTATCCAACGCGAGACAGCGCTCGGTGCAGATGCGCGCAGACGACAAGCCGTAGCCTTCGGCTGCAATCACACGACCCAACGCGTAAAGCAGCCCGAAGCGGTCAATCGTCTGCACTTCGACAATGATGCGCGGAGATGACACTTCCAAATATACTTCGACGTGCGGCGGATGCTCTCGAAACGGAGCGAAATCCAGCCGGCGTGAATGGGTTGCGATAGCTCCGGCAAGGTCGAGTTTGCCCATCAAGGCACTCTCGATGGTTTGAAAGAAAAGAGTTTGTAGCCGCTCTTCTTTCACAGGGCCGCCATCAGGCCCAGTGACCTCAAAGCTATCCAGCGCGATATGGTCGCTGCGAGTGATGATCCGCGCACTGTGGATGCTCAGCCCCGCAACGCTCAAGGCACCCGCGAGTTTGTGAAAGAGTCCTGCGCGATCCCATGTGGCTACATGCACTACGGTATGCCCGCGCGCCGGCACATCAACCCACTCCACCACAGGTCGAAGGGAACCCATGGATTCAGCCGTCGAAATCGTGTGCAATAGACGGTTCACCATGCCGATGTGGCGAGCGACGTCTTCTTCATCTGTCTGCATGAAATAACGTTCAGGCAACAAACTGAAATGTGCAGCTATCTCCTCGGGACTTACGCCAGTCGATGCGGAGGAGATTTGGTGCAGGGAGCTCATTTTTTCAGTTTCGGATGCCGGAAACGTGCCAATTGTAATCACAAGTCTAAGATTTTATCACGGTGACCGAATTTTTCACAAAACCTCCACAGGCATCGGGTTAGAAATTAAAAGTGGCCAGGCAATCCACGGCACTGGAAGAACGTCGTTGCCGTTGCTACCTTCCGGTCCTGGCGGGGTTCACGCGCCTGTCCATGCATGGCGCCTGGCCGCTGCGGAACGTAGGTGCATCCCCCGCCCCTGCAAGGGTTAAATCTTCAACGCCTGCCAACCGCGCACCGAGCCGCCAATGATGCCATCAAATGAGCCGTTGGTGAAAAAGACTACCAACTGAGGACGATCGGCGGCACGTTTACCCACCTCCGCCACGAGTAATGCCTGCAAAGCTGAGTTCGTCGCCGCGGTCTGCGCGACCACCCCTTGACTCACTAAGTCCGCCATCACGCCGTCCGCATCAAAACGCTCACTAGCTGTCAAACGTTCCGCCCGCGCCACCGCGCCAAGCCATGCCGCGTCCGCTTTGGCCAAGGCTTGCGTGAAGCCTTCTTGCATCGTCTTCGTGCGCGACGTGTTGCTGCGCGGCTCAAACACCGCATGAACAAAATGGTCAGGATGACGCGCCCGCAACGAGACGAGCGTCTCGCGCAACGCCGTCGGGTGATGCCCGAAATCCTCTATCACCTTCAAGCGCGGGGCCTCGTGCAAAACCTCCTGTCGGCGTTTCACCCCACGAAACTTCGTCAGCGCGTCGAGCGAAATGCTCCCGGGCCCGTCGGTTGACTCCAGCCGCACCGCCAGCTCGCCCACCTCCGCGCCGTGCGGAAGCAAGAGCAGTTGAGCAGCCGTGGCAGCCATGGCGGCATTACGGGCGTTAAACAGCCCGGGCTGCTGCCACCGCACTTCGCCCCAGCGCTTGCCACGCCACTCCAGCGTAAACGTCGCTTCAGTCGCCGTCTCGACAAATTTCAGAATCCTGACATCGCAATTTTCGCCCGTGCCGACACGCACCACCCGCGTCCACGGAAATTCGCCGAGCGCGGCGAGGTTGGCGTCGTCACCATTGAGCACGATCCAACCGTTGCGCGGCACGATCCGCGTCAAATGCCGAAACGTCCGCTGCACATCCGCGAGGTCACGGAAAATATCTGCGTGGTCGAACTCGAGATTATTGAGCACCGCGACATGCGGCGCATAGTGGATGAACTTGCTGCGCTTGTCGAAAAACGCGCTGTCGTATTCGTCACCTTCTATAACAAACGGGTCTGATGCTGCGCCGAGATGACTGCCTGTGGGCGGATCTTGCGGCACGCCGCCGATGAGATAACCAGGATCACGTCCGCTTGAGCGCAACAAAAACGCTGCGAGCGCCGTCGTCGTCGTCTTGCCGTGTGTGCCCGCGATGACGAGGTTGCGCCGTCCCTTCAGCACAAAATCAGCAAGCAACGCCGGCAAGGAGGTGAAGGGTAACGCACGGGTGTCCAACAGCCACTCGACCTCGGGATGACCGCGCGACATCGCGTTGCCGATCACCACTAGATCCGGTCGCAGCCGCTCCAGCCGCGCCGCATCATAGCCTTCATGCAACGTGATGCCCGCATCCGCGAGCACGTTGCTCATGGGAGGATACACACCCGCGTCGGCACCGAGCACTTCGTGCCCGGCTGCACGCGCCAGCAGCGCAGCGTTGCCCATCGCGGTGCCGCAAATACCCATGAAGTAGATTTTCATATCGCCGGGGAGATAGGTGGCCGCGAGGCGCGAAGCAAGGGCATCCTCCCCCGCCCCTCAACGCATCCACAGCCGCACAGCAGCAACGACCAAGAGAACCGAAAACGCGCGCTTTGCGTAAAACGCGGGCACCTTTTGAATGAGCAAAGCGCCAATCACCGCGCCAATCGCTCCGGCCACCGCACAGGCCCAGAACACGCTCCAGTTGATTTTCCCGAGGGAAAAGTTTGTCGCCCCGCCGGCCAGCGAGATGGGCAAAATCAACGCCAACGATGTGCCCACGGCCACATGGTAATCCAATTTGAAAATGAGGACAAAAACCGGCACGAGCAAAATGCCGCCGCCGATACCAAAGCAGCCGCTCATCAATCCGGCCAGCAAGCCAATCAAGGCGTATCCCAAAAGTGGAGTCACGTAATCGTTGTCAGGTTTTCCGGCTGCGCAGGCAAGTCTGGGTTCTGCGTCAAAGTCGCCATCCGCTCTGCAGCCGTGATGCGGTCGCCATCCCGCTCCCAACGGAAAAGCAACAGGCCGGAGTCGCGCTTCAGCGACTTGAATAGTCGTTTGTCTGCCCGCTCTTGCAACGTCAGCTCGGTGAGTCCATCGGCTCCACAGTTGAGCATGCGCGCATAACCCTTAAACACTTCTGGACGCCCCAACACGCGACCAGCCTCGGGCGGCGACGCCTTGGTCGACGCACGGGACAGCACCAGAAAAGCGTAAGGCAACGAACGTAAATCGATGCCTGCGCGTTGACCGAATTTCACCCAATCAGAATCCGCAAAAATTTCCGCCGGTGGCGTGGCAAAGAAGTGACACCAATCACGCTCCTTCCCCACCGCCAGCGCACCACAAGCTCCGGCATGAGGACAAGGCGCCAAGGGAGTGAAGCCCACGGTTCGCAGCCGTTCACGCCATTCGCCCAATGCACGACTGACTGCATGCGTGCCGGGCTCCACCCACCAGATACGGCGGACGCGTTCGAGCAGATGTTGAAAATCCGCGCGCGCGGCCGGAGCGGTCGGCAATTCATTCAACACGTGACTGAGCACCAAGACATCGGCCTGAACTGTCGCAACCTCGACTGCCGTCAGCGCCCGCACTTCCAAGTGCGGAAACATCTCTCTCGCCCGACGTGCGGCGAACGCAACGGCCGCACTTGAGTGATCCCAGAGCCAAAGCCTTTGCACCCTTTCACCCAAAGCACGAATCGCCTGCCGTCCCGCTACCCCGCTGCCACAACCCCAGTCAAAAACCGTCAAGCCCGTCTCTGTCGGCAGCAGTTCTCGTCCAACCAACTCGGTCAACACGGCATCCCATTTCCAGCCGATGCGCTGACCATAAGTAGCGTCGTAAGCGGCTAGATCGCGTTCGTCGCGCCAGTAAGGGCCGGTCGATTTATCCGCGTGCAAGAACGTTTCTCGCAGACGATCAAGTGCAGCCCAGTCAAGTTGCTGCCAGTTCATGGAGTGAGCGCGAAGTTCAGGTGTCGTGCCAGCGCGTGCGTGCGAACGCCATAAAAAGCCGCCAGCTCGCGCACCGCCTGCGCCGCGGTGTCTGTTTTTAACGCGCCGTCAGTCCGGCGCGTGGCCGCGATCATGAGATTCTTCGCCGTGTGCTCGGTCGAAATGAATTCAAACGCCTTGGTCGTGTAACCCGCCCATTCCAGTAACAACACACGCAGCGCGTCCGTCACAAACTCAGCATGGCGCTCCACAAAAATCCCCTGCCGCAGAGCCGGAGCCAAGACAGATGGTGGGCGGAGTTGCGGACGTAATTCATGTTGGCAACACGGAGCCACGACCAACAAGGCCGCCCCAGCCGCAAGGCCACGCGCCAGCGCATCATCGGTTGCCGTGTCACAGGCATGCAAAGCGATGAGAACATCGGGCGGCGGAAGGTCGGCGTCGCGAATGCTGCCGTTTTGAAACACCAGCGTGTCACCACGTCCTGTGCGCCGGGCGATGCTCGCGCATTTTTCCACTAAATCTATCCGTTGCTCCACGCCGCGCACAGAAACGGCTTTCCCCAACACCGCAGAAAAATAGTCATGCGTGGCGAAAGTCAGATAGCCCTTCCCACAACCCATATCGGCGATTTCGAGCGAACGACTCTCGGGCAGCGACGCATCCATAGCCAAGTGGCTGAGCAATTCGACAAAATGATGAATCTGTCGGTGTTTGTCTGCCTGTCCCGGACGCACCGCACCGTCCGCAGTGACAAGGCCAAGCGCCTCCATCCATGTGTGACTAGACTCGGGCAAGAGCCGCGATTTCGTTCGGTCGTGAGCGGTGTCAGCGGCAGTCTTTTGTGCGACGCCATGCGACAGCCTCGGCTCTCCTTTTTTGTTAAACTCCAATTGATGCGTGCGCGTGGCGGTGAACAAGTGCGCGCTACCGAATTGGTTGCCGAGCAACCGTTGAACTTCAGCCACACCGGCGGCGGGCGGAAGATTTTTAACGGTATCGCGTGCTGTCTCGCGCCACGTGAAAGCCCAGTGCGGACCAGCCTTGAGAACAATGGGGCGCACGAGCACTTGGCGTAATCTGGAGTCTCCTCCGCGTGGCTTGCCTAAGGTGAGACCGACAAAAATGCTTTCGGTCTGCGCTTGCTTCAGTAACGCGAAAAATGCGGCGACGGGCTCAGCGGACGGCATGGCGAAGAATGACGACCGTCTTGGATCAGCGGGTCACTTACCTGACACCACGCCGCGTTCGCTCTTTTTCACGAAATCAAGGAAGGCCACAAATTCTGGGGCCGAGGCTTGTGGCGCTGCCGCCATTTGCTCAAGCGCTTGCGAGGCATTCAATCCACTGCGGTAGAAAATGCGGTGGGCGGCTTTGACTGCATCCATCTGTGCGGGCGTGAAGCCTGCCCGCTCCAAACCAACTTTGTTCAACGAGCGAGCAATGGCGGGATTGCCGTCAGCAATCAGGTAAGGGGGAATATCCTGCACGAGCTTTGACATCGCACCGAGCATCGCAAAGGCCCCGATGCGGCAGAATTGATGCACGCCACTCTTCGCGCCGAGCACGACGTGATCTTCGACAACTACATGACCAGCGAGCCCGACGGAGTTGCTCGCGATGATATGGCTGCCCAAAATGCAATCATGTGCCACATGGCAGTAGGCGAGCAGCAGGTTATTGTTGCCGAGCACCGTCTCGCCTTCGTTGGTGCCAGTGTGGATGCTGACGTATTCGCGGAAAACATTGCGGTCGCCGATACGGACGCGAGGAGCACCGCCGCGATGCTTGAGGTCCTGCGTCTTGGTGCCAATGCAGGTGAAGGGGAAAATCTCGCATTCGCGCCCGAGAGTCGTGTGACCTTCCACACAAGCATGGTGGTGCAACACAGTGCGATCGCCGAGCACCACATGCGGACCGACATAAGCGTAGGCGCCGAGCACGACGCCTTCGCCTAGCTGAGCGCCTGTTTCAACTACCGCCGTAGGATGAATCGTCGTGGGCATAATCAGTCCATCTCACTGGTATCCACGAGAGCGAACATCAGATCGGCCGAGGAAACCACTTGCCCGCCGACAGAGCACTCACCTTCGGCACAGGCGATGGAGCCGCGCACTTTGGTCATTTTCACTTTGATGCTGATTTGGTCGCCCGGCCGCACGGGTTTGCGCCACTTGACCTTATCGCAGCTCATGAAGAGTGCGGTTTTGTTTTCGATATTGGTCTGACGGAGCAAGAGGATGCCAGCGGCCTGCGCCATGGCTTCGACTTGCAGCACCCCGGGCATCACCGGATTGCCCGGGTAGTGACCTTGGAAAAACGGTTCATTGATTGTGACGTTTTTGATGGCGGTCAGTGTGCCCTCTTCAATCGAGACCACGCGGTCAATCATCACGAACGGATAACGGTGAGGCAGCGTGTCGAGCACGCGACGGATATCGAGGCTCGTCTCCGTGGCGACTTCAGCTTTGGGCGCGGCAGGCTTGGAGGATTTCTTGCCTCCTTTTTTCCACGCTTCGTATTTCTCAAGGAGAAGTTTTGTCAGTTCAGCATTGATGGCATGACCCGGGCGAGTGGCCACAATGTGCGCCCGCAACGGCACACCGAGCAGCGTAATGTCGCCAATGATATCGAGAATTTTGTGGCGGACAAATTCATCGGCGAACCGCAGCGGCTCTTTCGACATGATTTTGTCGCCTTTGATGACCACGGCGCAATCAAGCGAACCGCCTTTGATTTTGCCGAGCTTGAGCAATTCTTCGATGTCTTCGTAAACCGTGAAAGTGCGTGAGGCGGCGACCTGCGTAACATAGACGTCGGGATCAATCGTCAGTGACAGATGTTGCGTATGAATGCCGCGATCATCGGCGCTCGTGCACGAGATTTTGAGACCTTCCGGATAGGGCAAAGCGATCACGGACGAATTGCCGCGCGACACCGACACCGGCTCGGTCAGGGTAAAGTATTCACGTTCGGCGTCCTGTTCGACCGGTTCACCTTGTTGAATTAGTTTCACGAACTCGCGCGCCGAGCCGTCCATAATCGGCGGTTCGCTGGCATCCATTTCAATGAGCAGATTATCGATGCCGCAGCCGCTGAGGGCACTGAGGACGTGCTCCACGGTGTGAATTTTGGTGTGGCCGCGCTGGATGGTTGTCGCACGCACCAGATCGGTGACGAAGTCCACGCGAGGCTGGATTTCAGGGTGACCGTGCAGGTCTGTGCGGCGGAACACGATGCCGTGGTTAACCGGGGCAGGTTTGAACGTGAGGTGCACGGCGTCTCCGGTGTGCAGGGCATTGCCCTTAATGGAGACTTCCCGCAGGAGGGTGCGTTGCTTCATGAGAGGTAGGCGGGCAGTGTCGGGCTGGGGGCGAAAATGACAAGCTTGGAGATGTCGCGGTGGGGCGCCAGACTGAGCAGAGGACTGTTGACAGAGGCAAAATCACGCCCGTAATCCTTGCCTTTCCCTAAATCGAAATCACCTCCAGCCATCCGTTAATCATGCCCGCAGCCAACGACCTTCGCAAAGGCCAAGTCATCAAATTCAACGGCGAGCCCCACCTCGTCATGGAAACTCAGCACCGCACCCCGGGCAATCTCCGTGCTTTCGTGCAGGTGAAGATGCGTAATCTGCGCTACGGCAAATCGCTCGAACAACGCTTCAACTCCCCCGACCCTGTCGAGGTTCTGCCCACCGACCGCCGCACGCTCGAGTTTAGCTACGCCGATCGCGAGAACTTTGCCTTCATGGATCCGGAGACGTTCGAGACTTTCGAGATTTCCGCCGAAATGATTGGCGACGCCAAAAATTACCTCGTCGCCAACGGCAAAGCCGAAGTCCTTTTCATCAACGAAGCGCCTGTCACCATCGACCTACCTTCCGCCGTCACGCTCAAAGTCACCGAAAGCGCTGAGGGCATCAAGGGCGACACCGCCAGCAACGTGCAAAAACCCGCCACTTGCGAAACCGGCCTCGTGGTGCAAGTGCCGCTCTTCATCAAGGAAGGCGAACTCGTCCGCGTCTCCACGCTCGACGGCTCCTACATGGGCCGCGCCTGAGTCAGGCTGCGTCGCCGATTTTCGCTCTCAAACCCGCGGCCCGCGCCGCGGGTTTTTCTTTGGGCGAAGGCGCGGGTGAATCACGTCGTGCTCAAGCGCCGGGACGGCACGTGAGGCAGGCGCGGCGCACGCTCGTGA
>JACCDO010739699.1_pt1 | contig 10638 bp, 9 predicted proteins | sample 7446101 | NCBI WGS metagenome assembly JACCDO01 (sample SAMN15323440, study PRJNA562643) | freshwater metagenome | isolation source: river surface water | place: USA:Blue River Watershed | collected 2017-08-16
CTGCACCTACGTGGTTATGCTCGTTGGCTTGCTCCTGTTGGTCAGCATGCAACTAGCAGTTGCCCTGCGTTCATTTACATCCAAAAATGTTTTTTCAACCAGATTAATGTCAAATGCTCGTGTAGCATCAACAGGTATATTAACTCATTGAATTAGTCATAATTACTCACTCATAAACTTACTATAGGTGTATCGCTTGATGTTAATTTGATATCATCACAACCTGAATTAGTAAAAAGCCATTTAACTTCTAGAAAAGCATCAGAATCATTATTTCATGATTTGAAAACAATTAGTGAATTACGTAGTAAACGTAATTTATTAATTCAAGAAAGTGATGCGGCAAAAAATAAAAGAAAAACATTATCTGCTCAAATTGGTCAACTAATGAAAGAAAAAAATGAAGTAGAAGTTAGTAAATTGAAGCAAAATGTAGAAGAAGTTAATAAAATTATTGAAACTACAGACAGTAAAATGATTGAACTAGATGATAAAATGAATCAACTTTTTGCATTATTTCCTAATTTACTAGATGATAGAGTACCAGAAGGTAGTAGTGATGCTGATAATCCAATTGTAAGTACTTGGGGTGAAGAAAAAAGAAAAATTGGCACTGGATATTTGTGGCATGATGAAATAGCTACTAAATTAAATGGTCTTGACGTAGATGCAGCAGCTAGAATTTCAGGTGCTCGATTTAGTGTATTAAAAGGGTCTATTGCTAGGTTAGAACGGGCAATAACTCAATATTTTTTAGATTTTCACATCAATAGAGGCTACACAGAGGTGTCCGTGCCTTACATAGTGAGCAGATCAACACTTGAAGGGACTGGACAATTACCAAAATTTGAGGAAGATTTATTTAAAGTTAGCCATAATGTTGCTGGTGAAGATGCATTTTTAATACCAACAGCAGAAGTACCAGTCACTAATCTATATCGTGATCAATTACTAGATGCATCCCAATTACCAATACATCTTGTTTCTTCATCACCATCATTCCGTGCTGAAGCTGGATCGTATGGACGTGATACAAGAGGCTTATTACGACAACATCAATTTCATAAAGTAGAATTGGTTAAAATATGTTCTCCTGAAACATCCACGGAAGAGCATGAAAAAATGACAAATGATGCAGAAGAATTATTAAAATCATTAGAATTACCATATCGTAAAGTACTACTATGTAGTGGTGATATTGGGTTTTCTGCAAGAATATGTTATGATTTAGAAGTTTGGTTACCAGGACAACAAATGTATCGTGAAATATCATCTTGTTCAAACTGTTATGATTTTCAAGCACGTAGAATGTCACTACGATATAGAATTAATCCACAAGGTACTAAGAAAGATGGAAATAAAAAGACAACGGCATATCCTCATACATTGAATGGTTCGGGTGTTGCAGTGGGTCGTGCATTGGTGGCTATATTAGAAAATTATCAAAATTCTGATGGGAGTGTTACCATACCATTAAAATTACAGCCATATATGGGCGGAATGGAAAAAATAGTACCGAAATAATATTGCCTGGTAAATAAAAGGTGGATAGTCAATATTGCTGGTCCAGAAGGTATTGATATGACTCGTACGAGTTATTGAGTGACAGTGAGTGAACGTAGGTTGTTTCTAATAATGTAATCTCTATAATAATTTTCAGTTTGTTCATAATCTTCCTCCTCATAAAAATAAACAAAATTGATAACCGCAGCGGTTTTACATAGTGTGTGATTTGTACCATGACTCTAGTAGATTCGACTGCAAATGTATGAACGTTGAATTTGAGCACACCTCATAATACTACACTATGAAATATACGTCATGATTAGTATCTTATCTCGTTTGAGATCACGTTAAAACATAGACAGGTAACAGATAAATGCAAATGGATTAAGTAATTAAGAAAAAACGATTGGATTCCTAAACGATATACTTAATTACAAAATAATGTTTAAACTCCACTATCTTTTCCCCACTGGTGAGTATTAATTTCACCTTCAATTTCTTTGGCAATTGCAGGGAATCTATTTCTTAAGTCGCCAATTGAAGTTTCTTTAGTGATTTTAACTTGCTCGAATGCATCTAACTGTTTACTTAATTCTTGTAATTCAATTTTAGTGGCAGCAACTACAGATTTGGCTACATTTAACATTTCTGAACGTTTTTTAGCTTCAAAATCGGGTAATGTTGCAGTATATGTTGGTAATGATCTATTTTTATATGCATTTTCTAATGTTGTTACAGCTGCGGATGTAAATTTTAATTTATTTTTGTATGAATTAAAATCAATAACTGCTGGTGATTTACCGTATTTTCCTTATGAAGCGAGTGAAGAGTAAGTATACATGTAAGTAAGTACGTATATAGGTAAGTAATTAAATGAGTGATTGGGCAAGTCAAGTTCGTGCATTGGTAAGTAAGCAAATGATTTAAGGATAAAAGATAACAATAAATTGATCGTGCGTTTTACCAGCGTTACTTGTAATTTCATTTGCTTTACCACGAAGTAAATTCAATGATCTTTTCAAGTCACTCGAGTTGACCTTCGACAAGATCTTCTCCCAGTTGAACGAGGACACTTTTGACACACTCATTCTCGATAGATAGTGAACTAACGAGGGATAAAGTTATAGGGTTCTTCCTGCATAGGGTTAGCTAGATGGGAAACGAGAAATATTACAAAAGGTACAAAGGATTGGGATTGATGGAAATATGGATGGTTGGGTTGCACAACAGTTAGGTTGATTGGTTGGATCTTGCAGTAATCAGCAAATTATTCACTAATTCAAGTTTTTTCTATTTTTTTATTTTTTTTATATTTTATTCTGCTTTCTTCTGTTTACATGTATCTGCTTTACTTCTACTCCGTTATTTTACTAGATAGGAACAAGAAATAATATTGAGTAACATCATGATTCGATTGAAATGCGGTATTGATTTCCCAAACTACTGCATAATAATACTCGTTGATTCAATCATTACTACAAATCAGTATCTAATCCTCCTCTTATTGTTACTACTGCACTTCTTTCTCTTCTTAGTTTTCTTTCTCTTCAGTAACTAATTTATTAATAATCAGATCATTTAACCCTATCTCGACATCGTAATCATTCACAAAAAAAACAACCAAAAAACACACATTTCGAGGTAGATAATAATAATGAAAACAGTGTTTTTTGCCTTGTTATTACCAGTAGTGGCGGCTTTCTACTCGGTGAGTTACCACTCCAATAGCGGTAATAACGACATCATTATACCAGATAATACAGTATTTTATGAATCACCAAGTGCTGAACATGTAGCTGATATATATAGTCGTGTTTCTGGATTACCGCCATTATTCAATGAGAATGAGATCCAAATGCCCACTAGAAACGTATTTAGTAGTAGCAATAGTAAGGAAACACCATTATTATTAGAAATTCATGGTGGTGTATTACCCAAGTCGTTAACAACAATTATTAAAGGTGTTGCATTTAGTAATAATGATAGTAAGGGTCCAGTATTAAAAGACGTGGTTAAAGTTCTTGAAAATAACAATATAGATGTAAAAAGTGATAAAATAATTGGTACTGAAGATTTAGCTAGTAACTTACAAAAATATTTAAGTGAACAAGATCGTCCAGTAATAATATTACATCATGAATCACCATCATCACATCATTACATTCAAAGAAATTTATTGAATGGAAATAATACTTCTTCCAATACAACTTCTAATTCAACAACTTCAACCGTCACACCATTAACAGAATTTCAAATATCACAATACCAAATATGTTTGTGGACTGGTATTTTAATGGTTTGTCTTGTATATTCAGCTATATGTGGAGTATGTAATATGGAAGTAATACCAGATAGTATATTATTTGCTAAATTCATCTCTAGTAGAACCAGCAAACATGACTAATATATATATATATAAACTCTTTTTGTAACTGTAAAAAATATGAACAACAAAAAATATTTTTTAAAACATTAAAATACAAAATGAAATAATATGATACATAGGGATTTAGGTGTAAAATGTTTCATTTTTTATCATTTCCAACATTATTTGATGTAATTTCACGTCGTTGATACGCGGGTACCATTATTCTTAAACCGAAACCAGTGCAACAAAATTTATCACCCGGTATGATTGGGTGTGGGCAACATGCCTGGGGAAATTGACAATCTTGATCTGTTTCACAACTTATAGCTGAACCATCTCTTCTTTTAGCCCATTTAGGCCATTTTAATTTTAATTCTGGAAATACTTCAAAAAATCCAGGAAGATAAAATCCCGTGCTATTCTCCTCTTCTTCCAAAAATTGTTCCCACTCTTGTTGTGTCATAATACTATTGTTGTCTTCGTTACTGTTATCATTTCCCTTATTGCCACTAACTTTATTCCAAATCGATTGTAAAGTATTTGACTTACTTCTTAGTTTACGTCTTTTATTAGTTTGATCAATCATTTCCCATTTTTTTTTAATTTCTTCAATTTTAGATTTTTCGTTTATCTCATATTTTGCTCGAAATTCGTTCATTATCCTTATTCTGTTATCTTCTATTTCCTTTTGTATTACTGCCTGTTGTTTTTGTTGTTCCTTATACCACTCTGGTAATGGTTTTGAAATTGATTCGGCGAAATCGGAATCAAATTTACTATTAGATGTTGCTATAAGTGGTATCTTAATCATGTTGTCGTTATCATTAGCACTATCAATTGATGTGAATAATCGAAATAAATAACGGTGAAATGATGAACGAAATCCTTGAGAATATTGCGATGCAGATAGTCGATATAAATGCTGTTTAAAAGCGTTTGGAGACCGCGAATATCCCACAACCTTGGTATAGCATGTTAATGCCACCAAGGCAGTGATATAAATGACGAATATACACTTAAACATTATCAAGTGAGAATTATTTACTCACGTGATACTTTCCTCAGTTACTCACACTAACTTAATAAATTATAAACCAATCACGTGACTACTTTATTACTTCTCTCGCGTCGATGTCCACTTCCTCTTCAAAAGCCTCGAGAGTCAATTTTGGTTGTTTCTATTGTTATCAAAAAATTGGGCGTGGCAAAATGCGGTGGCACTCCTATGCAGAGCCCTTCCAAGGTGAAAAGAAATGTGTTTTGAATAGAACCGATAGGAACATAAGTAGTATGTTTAAGGTGAAACAAGTTTTTGATTCTATTTTAATTATTTACTATTCTGGAATAAGTTAAGTATTAAATATAGAATTTTTAATCCAACGTTATAGTTCCGTTGTCCATCTGCTCCAGTGAAATATAAACGCTGAGACTAAAATATATTGTTGACAAAGGTATCTAAACTCTGTTTTTATGTCTTGAAACAATATATGAAAATAAAATATTTGTGGTATGAAATAGAACCATTACTCATTTTGCTTCATATGATATATTGTGGAGCGAGACATAGCAAGATGCATAACCAATATGCCTATAATTGCAGCCTTGAGCAGTGATAAATCCATCATGTAAGTGCATGGGACTCTTTAAATTAATTCAAAAATACGGTTACTCGTAAATTTTGTTAAATTCTATGTAATACCAATGTAATGAGTTATGAATGGTTATGTATGATTGAATATATGGTAATAAACAAGAATAAACTCTCAGTAACATTATAAATGATCGTCAAAAATATTCAGACATACGCTTGTTTGTTATAGTAATCATGGAGTTTTTCATATGTGTAAATGTTATAAAATTGTTTAGTACCTGCTATATTTGTTGAACACCATACATCTGAAACCCAGCAGTAACAGTTGTAACTGTGATTCTAACAGTTCCAATTGATTCAGTCTATATATGATGCGTAAAATAATTAAACAATAGGTTCGATAAAATGATAATAATTATGTCATTACCATTACTTGAGATTTCATGAATGGTGATATCATAAGCTCTCTCAATTTTTTAAGATCTGGAACACTTGGTATCATAGTATCAAAAAAACTTCCAAATGATGAATTCGTTGGTCGCCATATTGGCACATCAATACTATGTTTACCTGGTAAAGGTGGTAACCATACATTTCCACAACCAATAAAACCTCTAGATTCTTCATTTGATTTATCCCAAACCTCGCAAACAATAAATGGCCATCCCTCTGTGGAAGAAGTCTCATAAACAACATCTATTGGATGATTAAGTATCGCTCTTCCTAATCCTTCCGTAAAAACTGCAGATTGTGATTCACCATTATCTTCACCACTTCTAAGTGACCAAGCACTTGAACCAGGCACTATTCCCCATGTAACAGACACGACCTCGCTCTTGCAGCAGGTGCTGTCGATGGAGCCCACGAATGACACCTCTGGCATTCTATAAACTGTTGTGGTTATCACCGATGAAAAAAATTCAAAACTAAAAATTTAGATATTTAATAAATAATTATAGAGAAAGAAGTGTTTAGTTGGAAACTATTGGGAGAACTTGGTAGTATTGTGTGTATACAAAGAGACTTACTGCTTTGTAATTTTCGATATGTAAAATTTTTAAATATTAATGAATTACATCAAAACAACTGGAAAGAGCAATCAACTTAATTTTTCTTCAATCGTTCACTTCTACTCACTCCATAGTATCACCGAAGCCGATTGTTATTATGCACTTGTTCGATCATTTTTACCCTAAGTTATACAGATAATTTGTCAAAAATATTATTATCAAAGGGATTGATAGTGCTGTAACTGCACGATATGTGGTCGAAGTCGGTGAAAAGGACGTGCATCCGCCAGCCTGTGAGGCTTCAGAGCAACCTCCGGAAAAGCGTGTTTGGTTTAAACTACGGTGAGGGTGGAAGATCATCGAACAGTGGTATAACTGCTACTGTATTCGGTGCATACGGTTTTGTCGGCAGATATTTTGTTAATGAATTAGGTACTCTTTTCATTGGCTTCATTCATTCGCTTAATTGCTTGTTTGACCACTTACTTATCAAATATTATTTTACCATAATCTAATATAAATTTATTAATATAACTAGGACAACGTGGATCAAGAGTGTATATACCATATCGTGGATGTGAATTAGAAGTACGACATTTAAAACCAATGTTTGATCTTGGTCAATTAGGTCTAATGCAATTTAGTCCACGAGATGATCAAACAATTATAGAAAGTTTAAAAAAGAGTGATATTGTTATTAATATGATAGGAAAACATTATGAAACTAAACATTTAGTACCTACCAAACGTAGTGATGGTAAATTATGTCGTATTAATTATGATTTCGAAGAAGTAAATGTAACAATACCACAGAAAATTGCTAAATTAGCTAAACAAGCAGGTGTTAAATCATTAATTCACGTATCAGCATTAGCTGCTGATTTAGAATCTAAATCGGTTTGGTCCCAAACTAAAGCAAAAGGTGAAGCAGCTGTTAGAGCTGAGTTTCCTGAAGCAATTATTGTAAAACCATCAAATATATTTGGCGCTGAAGATCGCTTTTTAAATTGGATTGCTGAAACATCAGATAGATTACCAATTTTTCCTTTAATAAACGGTGGTAGTGCTTTAGTTCAACCAGTATATGCACCTGATGTTGGTAAAGCATTAATGCAAATAGTTTACAGATATGATGAATTTGAAGGTAAAACATTTCAATTAGTAGGTCCTGCTGAGTATACATACAAAGAAGTAGTAGAATTTGTCTCTGATGTTACAACAATCAAAAAACCATTAGTTGATGTACCAATAAATGCTGCACAATTTGCTGGAAAGATTGTTGAACAAACCATTTCACCATTTTTTTCGCAAGATATGTTAGCACAATTACAAGAAGATAATATACCTAAAGAAAATAGTGATTTCTTAGGATTTAAAGATCTTGAAATTGAACCTGTAAGTATGGATAAAATGGCGTTTGATTCCCTTCATCGTTTCCGTCCTGGAGGACATTTTACCCAGGTGGCTGGTTATTATTAAGGCAAATAATTACCTTTATATCACTAAAGTTGTAACTAAAAAAAATATTTTCAAATAACGCAAGTCATTTAACGAACATACAGTAACAAAAATATTATAAAATAAAACAAAAAATATTGAGATCTAGATGATCTCAATTGTTCACATAAACGCATCATAACATCAATACAACGTGAAGAGGAATGATAAACTACACTTTCTACATTTAAAAATGACAAGTGAGTAAATCTTTGTATATTAACCAGTATTAATTTCATTTTTAATGGATACTATTGACACTGGAGAGGGGACATCTTGTTTCTCTGTATTCGTACTATTGGATGTATCAATTAACTGAAGTCCTGAACCTTTTTTAAATAACATAGGAGTAAAAGGTGTTGGTGTTGGCTTGAATATCTTATGCTCATTATTAGCGAGCAATACGTGCAATGGTTTGAGTCCAACTACTGATTCGCCAGTTAAATCTTGGTTCTCCAGGCCATGGAGCCTACGCCTTTTGTTGCTCATGGTTGCCGTTGCCATTTCGAAATATTTGAATCGATGTAGTGCGGCAGTGTAAAATGTTCGTACTTGCTGTCGCTGATATCAACATAGCGGAACCATCACTACTGACGCTGCAAGGTAGTGCACCACGGGACAACCACCTGGTGCCGGTTGACAGCAGACCTTTAAACACGTAGTAAAAGAAAAAGCCTGAAAAATTATCAGGTACGACCTATACTAGAGGTATCATTAATGGTGTATTGTGGGAGTACCATTCATTAGTGGTAACTGTAACAATCTGAAATTAATGTGGGGAAAAAGAACGAAGGAAGAAAGGTATATTCAAAAGTGTATGTTTTTATTCACACTTATGTTAAAATAAATAATCAGTAATTAAACATAATTCTTTATTATTTTCTACAAGTTTTACTTGTAGAGTGCCATCAATGTTTAGACGCAATGGGATTACTGATTGTCCTATGATGCTACCAGTATCATCATTATTCAATTCTTTACGAATAATCTGTGGTGAAGTGGTCATTAATGATTGAAATTCATTTATTACCAATAGCGATGTATCATTTGCTTCTTCAATCCAATTCTTTATATTATTCATAATTGAATTGGCTACTATATTTCTCACACTTTTTACATTATTTTCATTATTTTCATTGTATACACGAAGTTTATGATCATACAAACAAGTTGATTTTCTACCACCATTCTTGCCATTAATTTCAACAATGGGAGCGTCTCCAATATTACATCCAATACCTACTAATACATTACCGTTCTCTATTTCAATTAATACTCCACCAATTTTTTTATTGTCAATTAATACATCATTGGGCCATTTTAGTTGTACCATTTTAGATGCATCAGTTTCTAATAATGATTGAATAGTCGGCGCTATTAACGTGCCTATTCGTAATGGTATTAAAGTGATTGGTACAGGTACTTTGGATAATGGAAATACCGCAGTCATATACAAATTGTTAGAACCAGATTTCCATATTCTACCATTAGTGCCTCTTCCATTGTTTTGATTTCCTGCAATAATTGCAAAAATATTTTTGTCATTATTTGAATTATCACGCAATATTTCCTTAGCTTTATCCATTGTTGATGAAACTTCATCGAAATAATATACATTGGAATCTAAATCGGCATTAATGTTGGTATTCATTGCACTAACAGAAAATCTTGATAAAGTATTAAATTTATATCTTGCCTGTTTAGCAGAATATGCAAAACCTATTAAGTAACAATGAAATAAGTTATTAAGTCGAATAATTACAGCACATTCATCTACACAGGTGCAGATATAAGATACTCATTCGTTATGTTAATGGTTCAGAGAGGGCAAGTTAAACTATCTTCAAAGTAATATCTCAGACAGTACGAATATCCTTAATCATCAATACCATATGCAACACGATGAAATACAAAATAACTAGTAAAACTTACTTAATTGGCAAGGTGCAGCGACGAGTGTGTATAGCAGCAAGACACTAGTTCTCATGTGCAGCGTGTGAACATTGGTGAATGACGCCTTCCATTCGCTGACATTATTTCACTGGATGTGATCAAGGACGAAGCGGCCCTAGTTATTCTATCTAATTTTGTGTTTAAATGTACATTTTATACATGTAACCAGGTCTAGACCTAATTGCACTAGCACTACAATCCCGGCTCGACTTGGTCCTCAATAGTTATTATTAACGCGGTATTATTATACTATTGTGCCTTGTCGGTAGCTAAACTAAATTCCAGAAATGATATTAGCGTTGAGTTTAGTGATTACTAGTGGGCATCAAAGCTGATCATCGCTGGTATTGCCGATTGTTATTGTTCTATTCCGTTGATTCGATGCATCTGATTGTAACGAAAATGGTACGATATATAAGTGCGGCATCTAAATATAACCATTTAATTCCCATTTAGGACACAGAATTAGTTCATTTTCCTCGTGTATGTAGTGATTTAGTCACCTCTCAATCTTAGGGTTTTCAAAAAGTACCGCATATCAAGGCGAGTCATCGCAATACAAACAAAAAAGTTTGAAATGGCTGACAATGGGGTTCTCATTCACTCATTGACTCACTCACTTTCTTGCTTGCTTACTCACTCACTCGCTCTATTAGGTCGGAATCCTTGGAATGGAGGTGTATTTTCCCTCCATTTATGTCCGTCAAGATGAA
>JACCDO010470239.1_pt1 | contig 10637 bp, 7 predicted proteins | sample 7446101 | NCBI WGS metagenome assembly JACCDO01 (sample SAMN15323440, study PRJNA562643) | freshwater metagenome | isolation source: river surface water | place: USA:Blue River Watershed | collected 2017-08-16
AAAATAATATAAATCTATGTTGTAATTATTGTGGAATTCAATATAATCGAAAAGATAATTTAAAAAGACATATTGATAAATTTTGTAAAGTAAAAAAATTACAAGATGAAGAAGAAAAAGAAAAGGAAAATATATTTAAAATATTATTAGCAAAAGAAGAAGAAGAAAAAAAACAATTAAAAGAAAACAACAAAAAATTAGAGGATTATGTTAAAAAATTAACTGATATGAATATTGATTTAAATAATAAAGTTGGAAAATTATTAGAAAAAATTTCAAACAACAATATTAATAATGGAGTTATTAATAATAACACTATTATTAATATTAGCAAGGATAAATTAGTTAACTTTGGTGAGGAAGATATTAAGGAAATTGAATTTAAATTATTCGATAATTGTTTTAATAAATTCGGTAAACATATTTTTGAGGCTTCGGCAAAGAATATTTGGTTTGACAAGCCAAAAAATAAAAATTTCTATATAAGTGATCTGTCTAGAGATAAAGCGATGTGTTACAAAGATGGACAATTTTATTTGACTCCTATTACAACAGTATTGACAACAATAAACCAACAGCTATATAAATATTTTAAACATAATATTGAACAAATTAAGAAATCTAGCAATAAAAAATTAATGGATAAGGTAGAAAAAGAGATAATGCAAGCTTATAAGATGTTTTTTAATGCATTTGATAATGACGTAGATAGATTTCAACCTTCAGCAGAAAGACTAGAAGAATATTCCAAAGTAGTAAATTCTCATTTAACAAAATTTTTCAACAGTGTAAAAGCGGACATAATAAATAATTATGAACAAATAAAAAAAGATACATTAAATGATAATATACTAAAACAGATAGAATATGAACCTCCTAAAAAATCAAGAGGTAGACCTAGAAAAACTGATATTACTGATATAAAAATTAATGTAGTTCCAAAAAGTATATCAGCAAAAAATGAAATTAAAAATATGTTAAAAGATATAAAAGAAGAAATAAAAGAAATTAAAAATAATAAAGATTCAGATTCAGATTCTGATTCAGATTCAGATTATATTCCAATAATGAAAAAAGGTGTATTATTAAATCCTAAACCACCTAAAGTATCAAAATTAAAACAATCAAATAAAGTTAAATAAAGTTAAAAAGTTAATTTTTTTTTCCAATAACATAATTTCTTTTGGAATTATTTGTTTTATTAAATTCTTTAACAAAAAATAGATTAGGATTAATCTGAAACATTTCAAATTTAATATTTGGATAATAAAAATCGTATGATTTAGAAAGTAATTCAGGAATTTTAGATTTATCAGAAGTTTTGTAATTAAATTCAAAAATAGGTTTATTAAATTTATTTTCAGTTGGCTTAATAAATTTTTGTTTCATAACAAAATAGTTAGATTGGGATGTTTCTAAATTTGTATATGATATATTAGGACCCATAATTTTAATACAATAATTGAATATTTTAGGTTTAATTTTATTTTTCTCAATCAAATCTAAAAAATTCGTTCCACCTAGATTTAATCCCTTGGATGTATCTTTATCAAGGTTTGTATCTGTGTTTAAATCGAGTGTATAAACAGTGTCAGAATCGATAACAAGTTCATCCAAATCAAATATTTGAACAAAATCATATGATTCAGATATATTAGTATCAAATAGCCAAAACATCTTAAAAATATATTAGATATATATATAATTCAAATGTTAAAATTATATATATAAAATATCAACTTTTATAAAAAATTGATAAATTGAATAAATAATATTAAACTAATAAATAAACTTAATATAATAATAAAATGAGTTTGGTAGAGAGATACTTGAATATAAATAATTTTAATTTTTTGGATATAGTAGGACAAGAAGTATTTGATAATATTACAACTTATCAAAAGAACTTTATTCTATACCAGAACAATCCAAATGAATTAAAAGCTAAAATCACAAGTCAATTGAATAATTATGTTGACAATATTTTTAGATCATTATCTATAGATGGAGTTGATATAAATTATTATATAGAACGCATTGAATTAAATTCAAAGGTTAAATTTAATAAAGTAACAAGAGATTTAAAAATTGACAATGTAATTTCAATGATGGATTATGGATTTAAAGAGAAAAATCAATATAAATATTTTAGAAACGAATATTTTAAATATTTTAATAGCAAAATAATTAATGGAGAATATAAAATAAACAATACAACAAAAATCTTATCTGAATTAGTTTTAGATTATTGGACAAATATAAATTTTGATAATTTGTTAAATTTCACATCAGTATTGAATCGAATGAAATACTATGAACAAAATATTGAAACTTTTGTTACAATTTATCAAGAAAAGTTTAATTCTCAAGATAATATTAAAAAGTTAGCAAACTATATAAGTAAAAATTTTGTTGATTCAGAAGATAAAAACTTTAAAGATGAAGAAGATGATGATAATTTAGGAAATGAAAAGAAATTTAATTTTAGATTTATAATTGATAATCTTAAATCCAATGGATTTGAATTATTTGAGGAATATCGTAGCCAAATTATTGGGAGGTATAATAATCAAATTAATTATGAACAATTGATTAAGGACAAGAAAATTATATTTTATTTTATGAGAATTATTTCACAAAAAGAATCAAATAAAGTAAATCGAGTTGTTAATGAAATATTAATTAAAATTCGTGATTATCTGTACGATATTGAAGATAGTTATAATGCTAATCAGGATTATCAAAGAATTAAAATTGATTTGAAATCTGATAAATACAGAGAATTGGATTTAACAAGTTTAAAGAGAGATAAACATAATTTTATTGTTTTGAAATATTTATTTGGTGAAGAATCAAATCAAAATAATCAAAATAATAAAACTAGTTCAAATTCTGATTATAATTTAAATAAAAACGTGGAACCATATTTGGATATATTCCGTGCATATTATTCGAACAGATATCCGGATCGTACAATATCATTTGATATGATTAAATCAAGTATAACAGTTGAATTAAATTATGATAAAACCTATTATATTCACATGTCAATGGTTCAATACATAATATTGGATATGATATTAAATAGTCCAAAAGGATTAACAATAGGAGAAATTAATAAATTAACGAATATTCCTGTTATAAATTTGAAGGAACCGATAAATAGTTTATTAAAAATTAAATTAATTGGAAAAACTAATGGAACGTCAATAGATACTGTAAGAATAATTGAAAATCCCAATTTTAATTATGAGAAGAACAAGATATCAATTTATTCACTAGTTCAGTCTGACAAATCTGATGGTAAATCTGATAACAAACCAAGAGAATTTTTACATGATAGAAATATTATTGTGTATGCAAATTTAATTGATTGGGTTAAGAAAAATAAGTATTTTTTCAAAGATACTATAGTAGAATCTATCAAATACAAAATACCTTTTTCAGTTACAAACGAACATCTAGATTATTCGATTTCACAAGGGTTAAAGGATGATATTATTAAGTTAATTGAAATTAATAAAAACGAACATATGTATCAATATGTAGAATAAAACAGTTCTATAAGTTATATTACTTAATATAATTACTAATATATTTTTATAAAAAAATTGATTAATGAAATTAATATTAATTAATTAAATTTAATAATAACGAAAATGTCTACATATATTCTATATAATAAACAAGATACTCAAACTATTACTAATACTTCTAGTACTAGTATTACTGGTTGTGATAATTCACCTGGTTATTTACTTAAAAAGATTAAATCAGGTCTTTTTAAAAGATTAATGTACAATGAATTACACAAGAGATTTAAATTTACAATTCCTCGAAACCGTATTCAAAATCAGCTAAACATAGTTTTAGAAGGTACTGAAGAAGGAAAAGAAGAAGAACAAATTGAAATAATTGCTATGCCAGAATTATCAGAACAACAATTAAACACATATTTAGATATATTTGTAACAGAATCTGATAATTTAGATAAAATTGGAGAATTATTATCAATAATAAAGTACGAACAGATTGCACCAAATAATTATCAAGTATTAAAAAGATTAGACAGATTATTGGATAATACCAATAGTTATTGGGAGGAACCATCAAATTGTCAATATAATTTGAATAAAAAATTTAAAGAAAGAAGATTTAACAATTTTACTTTAAAACCTACAGACAAAACACTTTTAAATATAAATCAAGAAATTAAAAATGCTGAAAATACAAATTATCTTCAAGATATTATTAGAAACACAAATTGGGTAGATTTAAATATTAAATCACATTATTTTATGTCAAAGAACAATACTATGAAGATTGAATATTTATCTGAGATGTATGATTTAATACCAAATGAAAAATTAAAATATAGTTTCTTATGTAATTTATTAATTTCAAGATCTAATTGTCATTTATTATTATCCAATAGTAAATTATTGATTAAAGCAAAACCGATATTAGACAAGTATGAAATTGTTTTTAAATATTTAATTAACTATGGGTGGTTAACTTTAAGAAGTGAAGAATCTTTAATGAGAACAAAAACAATAGATACGGATAGATTTATTTTTGATTTAGAAACTGCTGAAAATCTTCCAGTTTATCCTTTTACACATGAAGACATAAATTTAAATCCGTATGCATGTGCATTATTTGATTTGAATTTAATGAATTTGAAAAATAATTGTGTAAGTATGGATATGATGAAAGAATATAAAAAATATTATGGATTATGTAGTCTTGATGAATTTAAGAGAAGATTACAGATTTTTATTAATGGTAAAAATATTCCAGGAATTTTAGATAAAATTGATTGGTCTCATTGTGTTATTTCCGGAAGTGCGATGACAGCATGTGGAATGAAATATAACCCATTAATGGATGTTTGCAAGGCATCTTTAAATGGTCCTCAAACAGATGCGGATTTATCATTATACTTTTTAAATTATTATGCGAATTCGGATATAGATTTAATATGTAATCATGAATCAATTTATGATTTTGTAGATTATGTAAATAAATTTATTAGCGATTTAAGAGAATTAGATGGAGAAACTAAAGTTGATTCAGTTCATACTGGAACAATTATTATTTCAAATGAGTTTATTGAATATGAACTTGAAAATTTAAGAAAATCTTTAAACAAAAAGGATATTGATACTCAATGGGTTAAATCAAATTTTTCTGATTTAGAAGTTAAAACATATTTTTATGATAAATATTATGTTCCATGGAAAAATGAACAAGAAGTGTTTATTAAATCAAAGGGTATGGAAACAAATCCTGTTTATATTGATTTGGGTAAAAAGATTCCTAAAGAAGAATTTAGATTATATTCATTAGATTATGAGATAGATGAAGAAACTAGTGTTAAAGAAGATTACGAGAAATATTTTTATTTGAAGGATATAAATCCAGAATCAAATGAAAATACAGGTAAGCTTGTTGCGAAATTATCAGAATCAATTAGATTTAAAGTAAAATCAAACAAGACAAGAGCATTTGAAATATTCAAATCAAAGAATTCTAATTTCTTCTCAACAATATCAAGATTTCACATGGGATTTGTACGTGCTTGTTGGAATGGAAAAACATTAAGATGTACTCCAAGTTATATAACATCAATGATGTTACAATTAACAACAGATTACAAGTATTTTTCATCAATCCGTGATCCAATTGAAATTATTAATAAATATCGTTCTAGAGGATTTGGTATTATATTAAATGATCATGAGAAATTACATATGATTCAATATAATGGAATACCAAAACCAAATGTTGAAAATCCTTGGATTAAAATGTATCAAATTGATATTAAGAGTAAATATTCCCGTGATGATGTATTTGGTGCTAAGCCTTCTGTACATGAAATATTTAAACCTGGTAAATACTTTGACGGATTACCTGATGATTGTTTTCAAAAGCCAAATCATCAAGTTATTACAAACAAATCACTTGTATTTGATAGTTTAAAGAATGGTAAACTAGATAATTATATTGGATTAAAGGCTATTGGAGATACCGGGTCTATTAATCCATTGGATCCTAATATTATTAAGATTGGATGGTACAAAATGAATTAAATAAAAAATTTAATATTTGAAATTTATTTATTAAAATATTTTAATAAACTTTTTATATAAAAAATAGAATTCTTAACAGAATTGGGAATGTTTCGAATAATTTATTAAAAAATAAATTATTTTCAATATCCAAATTCTTAACAGAATTGGGAATGTTTCAGATTATTTTATAAAAATAATCCTCAATGTCCAAGTTTTTAACAAAACTTGAACGTATTTTGACAAACCATACAAGTAACGAAAGTGGTCATAGGTTCATCAGCGGATCTAGTTTGTGCTTGAGTAACTTTAGCTTTAGATTCTCCGCATTTATAACATTTATAAGCATTAGAATAGGATATATTATTTTCTTTTTGTTCAATATATTCTTTCTTTTTAATAAAGTATTGCCATTTTTCAGGGTGAATTTGTGCAGGTGATAAAAAAGCAACATAACTAGGATTAATTTTATTTTCAAGGATAACATTTTTAAAGGTTTTATTATTAATTCTTGGAGTATCAACAATATTAGAAACTATATTATTATACTTATCTTCATAAATAGATTTAACAAATTCTACATTAAATTTATGATTTTGGCAATAAATAAGGGAATATTCAAAAATACTTAATTCAATTTTAAGTGCAATATCAACATCTAATAATATGTGAGCCAATTTCATTTGATACTCAGCTCTACAAATAACATTTTCAGCATATTGAATCCAATTTTCTCTAATATCAACAGAATTTTCTGTTACAAAATCATAATTAGTATATGAATAAGGACTAGTATAGTCGATATTTTTTTTATTTATTTTAGAATTCTCCATTGAATATTGAATATTGAGTATTAATAATTAATTATATTTATATATTAAAATCAATTTTTTTATAAATTTAATTAAATAAAAATAAACTTAACAAATAGGGAAACCATATCCATATAAAATAACATAAGTTTCGATTCCCGATTCATTTTGTACATTATAAGTAAAAAATTTAACAATACCAGATTTTTTTATCTGTTGACCCTTAGTATTAGGTTCAAAATAAATAACTTCTTGAGTTAGTAGATTATCAAAAGTAGTAACCAAATATAAATCATTGACTTGGTTTAAAATACTTTGGATAGTTAAAATATATTCTTTTAAGTATTTACATAAATTTTTATTATTTTTTAAATTAGGGATTAAACAATAATTATCAAGTAAAGAATTGAGACTAACAGTTTGGGAAGTAAGATTGATATTATAATAATATTCAATAATATCTTGCATTAGTACAATAGAATTTTTTACATCTTTATTTAATAATTGTACAAGAGTAAATCCAAAAGCAAAAACAAAATTATATTCAACAGATTCCAAAGTAATTAAATTAGAATTTTTAAATCTATTAAAAGTAAATGAATCAAATGGACTTGAATTATCAATTAAATAACAAGATGAGTTAGGTATAATTTGGTTTAATAAAAAATCCTGTACAAGTTGAAATTTAGTTCCAGATACAGAATCAGCAAATTGTGCGGAATCATAATTTTTTTTTAAAACTACCAAACCCATTTGGTCTAATTTATTTACTAATTTGGAACATTCAAAATTAGAATCAGAATCAGAATCAGAATCAGAATTAGAATTAGAATCAGAACCAAAATCATAATTATTTAGATAAAATTGTTTTTTAATATTAGATAAAAGAATTTGTAAATAGTACTTAACAAAATTAATAATTGGTTTTATCCAATAGTATATTTTAGTTATAAAATTATGCATAAAAATAATAATATAATTTTTAATTTATAGTTTATAGATAAATAAAATTTTTAATTTATATTAAATTAAAAGTTAAAATAAAAATTTTTTAGTGATGAAAATAAATTAACTTATTTGTAGGTTAGTTAATTTAAAAATCACAGGGACCAGGGAGAGGACCATGTTTGTCAACAACACGTCTAGCAGAAGTGACAAGGAAGAAACCAGATTCAGTAGCACAAGGAGAACTAGAGTTAATGAGTTTGGAAACTAAACCAGCTTTACCAACCCAGTGGTAGACGGTGGCAGGGGTAGTAGTAGCATCAAGTAAATCAAATTCAATATTGGTAACATAGGGAGTATCTTGAGCAAGGATAACTTGGGGTAAGCCACCGGGTAAAACTTGAGATAAGATTTGGGCAGTAGCAGAAGCAACAGATTGGAGATAAGCTAATAAAGCAGCATTACCAACACAGGTGAGGGTGGGGGTAGCGGAAGTAACAGCATCAGCAAGGGTATCATAAGCGGGGTTAGAGCAACTGACAGTTCCAGCAACGGGGGCAAGAGATTTACCAAAGATTAAGGTAAGGACGGGGTCCATAATGAAGGTAAAGTTACCACCAAGAGCAGTAAAACTGGTAAGTTGAGCAAGAGTAAATTCCTTAACAGTGATGTGGTCAAATCCAAGTTGTTGGAAAGAAAGGAGGTTATTGGGTTGATTATTTACAATAACAGAATCATCATATTGGAGTTCATTTTCGTCAATATTAGGGTCAGCAAAGGCATTAGTAATATTGTAGAATTGGGAAGAGGTTCTAGCAGAGTAAACTTGTTGTGCAACGTAGTTAGCGGAATCAACAAAGAGACCACCATCAAGGAGTTTGTGAGCTAATTTAAGATATTTGCGTTCGCAGCAAACTTTCTTGCATTTTTCAACACAGCATTTAACACAATCAGCAAAGCAGTTGTCAGGTTCAGGGTCACAGGATTTCTTAGGCATCGTATATATATACAATAATTTTATATAAATTTTTTATTTCAGGGGGGTTTTATTTAAAATTAAATCTATATTTAATAAATTATTTTATATATTTTTTTATTATTTTAAATTTGATTTTAAACTAAAAAAGTTATCAAGTAAAACAAAATATATTATTTTACAATTTTTTAAATATTGTAAAATATAATATTTAAAAATTATTTTATTAAAATTTAGTTAATTTAAAAATCACAGGGACCAGGAAGAGGGCCATGTCTATCAATAATGAGTCTAGCACCAGCAATAAGGAAATAACTAGATTCTGTGGTACAAGGAGAACTAGGGTTAGCTGATTTAGAAACTAAACCAGCTTTGCCTACTTTAGGAATAGCGGGGGCTGGAGATAAAGGGTTAAGTCCATCAAAATTAATATCGGTAATATAAGGAGTATTTTGAGCAAGTAAAACTTGTGGTAAAGCACCAGGTAAAATTTGATTTAAGATTTGGGCAGTAGTATTAGCTATACCATTAAGAATAGTAAGTAAAGCAGGGTTACCAGGAGAAGTAAGAGTAGGTGTAGCAGAGGCAATAGCATTTTGAAGAGTATCATATCCAGAACCAGGAGCAAGAGATTTACCAAAAAATAAATTTATAAAAGGAGCTAAAATAAAGGTAAAATTACCTCCAATAGGAGTAAAACTAGTGAGTTGGCTAAGATTAAATTCTAAAACAATTATTGCATCACGACCAAGTTGTTCAAATGAAACAAGATTATTAGGTTGATTATTAACAATTATAGGAGAATTGTATTGAAGATCAGATGCATCAACACTTTCATCAGCAAAAGCATTAGTTATATTATAAAATTGAGAAGAGGTTCTAGCAGAAAAAGTTTCTTGTCTAACATAGTTGGCAGTATCAACAAAGAGACCGGTATCAAGAAGTTTGTGAGCTAATTTAATATATTTGCGTTCACAGCAAACTTTCTTACATTTTTCAACACAGCATTTGACACAATCTTCAAAGCAGTTGTCAGGTTCATCGCATGATTTTTTAGGCATCGTATATATTATACAATAAATTTATATAAATTTTTTTAACTAGGTTATAAAATTAATTAACTTATATTATTTTCCAGTTACTGTCAATATTAAAAACGTAATATTTAAAAATAATTTTATCATCAAATTCAGTTTCAGTAATATAATAAATTAAATTATTTTCTCCATCAATCACGAATGCTTTTCCTTTCAAGTCGTAAATTTTAATATAAAATGCAGTTTTAGAATTTGATTTTAATAATTTTTTTTCTTTATCTTCATCTCGATATTTATTAATAATTTCTAATGTATTAGAAATAAGTTTATAAAGATTAAAATCAGGATTAGAAACATTATCTACCATATCAAAATTATAAAATAAATTTAAAATATTTGTAATTTTAATAATTAATTTTAGATTATCTAAATTTTCTAAAATATCAGATAAATCGGGTATTTTTAATTTATTTAATTCTTCAGGTAAAATTTTTATATTATAAATTGTGCTGAAACCAGCTTCAACTACTTTGTATAATCCAGAAATTTTATTATGGGATAATTTAATTGAAACATTACCATTGGAACAAATTATTTGGCTAGACTTTGTATCAGAACCAAATCCAGATCCAACAGTAAAAGTATTAGAATAATTTGGCTTAAATATTTTTCCAATAGTAATTTTTTCCTGTTTAACAAATTCTTCAAATACTTTATCCAAATAATAAAGCACAGATAGATTTTTACCCATTACTTTATTAAAATTTTTAATTTTTAATCCAGAATTTCCATATTC
>JACCDO010500913.1_pt1 | contig 10636 bp, 9 predicted proteins | sample 7446101 | NCBI WGS metagenome assembly JACCDO01 (sample SAMN15323440, study PRJNA562643) | freshwater metagenome | isolation source: river surface water | place: USA:Blue River Watershed | collected 2017-08-16
ATAGAGGAAGTCTTTTTCTTCTTGATTATAAGAATGTTGATTGCCCATCTTCTAAAAATAAAGTGGATAAAAATTATTTTTAATCAAACATTAAAAATAATAAAACATAACGATCCCGGAGAGAATCGAACTCTCGACCATACGATTAACAGTCGTATGCTCTAACCAACTGAGCTACGGAACCACTATGAGGAGATATAACCGGTATCTCCTAATCTTTCTTCTATATATTTTTTATGAAAAATAAACGCGATAATAACGTAAATTCATTTGAAGAATGAAAAATAAGAACGTAAATATAAAAAAAATGAATGATTTAGTGTTTTCAAAGTGGAAGAATAGTAAAAAGATAAAACGAATAGACAACGTATAAAAAAATGCAGACTGTTCAAGTAGTAGCACTTCCTAATCCTACCCCTAACAAAGAGATAGATGATGAGACGATTTCAGTAGTATCAACAGAGATTCCGAATGCTATTCCTATGGCTCCAGCTCAACCACCTATGGTGATGACAGGAGAAGATGAGGATTACATGTATGGAATTTCAGGTATGATTGAGTATTCGATAGAGAAGGCTACGGGATCAGTATATACGAAGAACCCGGAGACGGGTGAATGGTTATATATGACGACACCAGTAGCTTCACTACCGGCTACTCATCATAATGAACATATGTTACAGACACTACATGCTATGAATTATATATTGAATCAGAATAATGTAAGAATGGATATGGAGATTCGACGTCTACATACTCAGGAGATTCAGCCTCTACGGATGGCTTTAGATCAAGCTCTAGCTACAATTAAGAAGATGGGTAATCGAAAGGGTACAAATCCTGAGATTATTCAGAATATTAAGGGTCTAGAGACGAAGAATCGTGAATTATCAGAGTCTATTATGAGACTTCAAACTGAGAATACAACAATTCAAGATTCAAATGGAAAGAAGATTGTAGAGGCACTTGCTGAACAATTTAAGAAGTTTGAGATTGAGATGAAGTCAAAGGAGGAGGAGATCGAATCCTATAAGACTCGTATTCAATCTCTAAATCGTAGTATGGATGAGAAAGAAAAGAATTATCAGAGTAAGATTGTTGAAATTCAGCGTCTGCAAAATGAGTTTGATGTAAAGAATCAGAAGATTTTGGAGATGGAAAATGAGATGAAGACATTTACAACGAAGGAGAATGAATGGAAATCCATTCGTACAGAACTTCAGACGGAGATTCGTGATATGAAGAAGAGAATTAAGGAGTTTGAATTTAGTTATATCCGTCAGGAGGAGATTCAACCTTTAAATGAACGTATTCGTGAACTAGAATCAGAGAATAGTCGTATTAAATCATCATCTTCCAAGAAGATGGAAGAATCCATTCAGGAGAAGGTTCAGCCTCTTCAGAATGAGATTCGTACACTTCGTACCCAAATGGGTAATAAGGAGGCAGAGATGAAGAGACTTCGTTCTACATATGATAAACTGGTGAAGACACATGAAGAACTTGTGGAGCAGAATCAATTAGTGGAGAGTTCGCATAAGCGAGAGATTCAGGAATTGAGAGTTGATGTTCGCGAGGCGACAGGTAAGTTTGACCATCTTCAGGAACGTTTTTCGACAGTGGATAAGGCATACTCGAGTGCGCGTGAGTTTTGTAAGAAACTGAGTAAAGAGAAGAATGAGATGGATGCTGGTTATCAGAACGCGATGCGTGATATCAGTAAGGATCTTGAGAAGATGACATTTGAATGCGAATCTGTGAAAGAGAAGAATCGTGAACTTGAGAAGTTATTCCAAGAGTGTATGACTCGTTTTAAGGCATCACATACTCGGAATAAGGAACTTGAGGAAGAGCTTAAGGCATTTCAGATGAGTGTTGATAGATCTTAAATTTTTTAATGATTTAAAAAATCAAACAATTATAATTTTTTTTTTAGTATTGTAGTAGAATGAATTATCTTCAATTAGTTCACCATTTTTTTACAGATTTTTTTAATGATAAATATGTGATAGTATCAATACCATTTATATTTTTAGTCTCATCCGCATCATGTGCTGGAGCATCTTATTTTTATCTTAAAAAAATAAGAGAATATAAAAATCAATATGAGATATTAATTCAAATGAATTATCAACATCATCAAAAGATACAAAATTTACAACAACAAATACAAGTAGTTATGGATCAGCCTAGACCATCTGCACCTCCAATATCTTATTTATATTCATATGTCTAAACAAGATCCATTATTGTCTTTTTGATCATTTTAAGATCACCTTGAAAATATTCATATCCAATATCACTTCGGTATATCATTTTATGTTTTAATAATTCTTTTAATTTTAATTCTATCTCACATGAATGATCAACATTTGTTAAAAATAAAATACGATAACCTTTATCATAATTTTTTAAACGACTAAAAGGATCATCATTCGATGTCCTACCAATCTTATAAATATTAGTATGAATATCAGATGCTCTTTGAATTATATAAATATATTCATCAACGACAACTTTAGGTTCTTTTATAGGTTCTTCAACAACTCTAGGTTCTTCAACAACTCTAGGTTCTTCAACAACTCTAGGTTTTTCAACAACTCTAGGTTTTTCAATAACTTTAGGTTCTTTCTCAACTATAGGTTCTTCAACAACTTTCGGTTCTTCAACAACTTTCGGTTCTTCAACAACTTTCGGTTCCTCAACTATAGGTTCTTCAACAACTATAGGTTCTTCAACAACTATTGGTTCTTCAACAACTATAGGTTCTTCCTCAACTATAGGTTCTTCAACAACTTTCGGTTCTTCAACAACTATAGGTTCTTCAACAACTATTGGTTCTTCAACAACTATTGGTTCTTCAACAACTATTGGTTCTTCAACAACTATTGGTTCTTCAACTATAGGTACTTCAACTATAGGTTCTTCAACTATAGGTTCTTCCTCAACTATAGGTTCTTCCTCAACTATAGGTTCTTCAACAACTTTAGGTTCTTCAACAACTTTATGTTTATCAACTATAGGTGGTTCTTCAATAACTTTAGGAGGTTCAACAACAATTTTAGGTTGTTCTTCAACAACCTTGGGTGGTTCAGGTTGTAAAAGATCGATAATAGATGGGGGTTTTGAAGGTTCAACTGCAGTAGGTGTTGAGGGATTTATTTTGGACTTATCAATATATTGTTTGTATTCAGGAATATCATAAAAACCAGCATCTTGAATTATTTTATATAACTTTTTAAATTTATCTGTATTTCGAACAGCAGTAAATTGAGTTCTGTTTTCATCAACGATTAATTTAACACATTTAGTAAGATCATTTTCAACAAATGAAAAACTTTTATTATAAGTTATACCTAATTCACGTCCAACTTGTTTAGAGACAAATTGTAAACGGTGAATAGTATAATTATTCGATCCATGAATATGTATATTTTTTTCCAATGTTTCAAAACCATATAAACGATTATCTTTAATAATTTCAACACGATTTCTAGGTATATATTCTAAACCGGTACACTCATCATCTTTATCAGGATCTCCGAATTTATTAGAAAATAGAGTAAATGTAGATTCAATAATCATAGATGCTTTTTCGGAAGGAGATATAGAACCAATAAGTTTACAACCTTTTTTGTTAAAATATGAATTAAAATCAACTTCAGTAAAATCAGGGAATTTTTTATATTTTTTAGTTTTATTATCATAGATAATAATATAAAAATCTTCATTACATTCAAAATAATATATTTTTTTCATAATAATAAAAGGTTTACATTTTTCATCATCAAAGAAAGAGAAGATAGGTAAAATAGGTTTATGATTTAAAAATATTTCAACTTGACTATTTTTAATAAAATAACTATATGTTTTACCAATGTTATCTGATAATTGTTTTTCGATTTGATTAACACCAACAGTGGTGAAAATCTCTTTGCGAATAGAAGATAAAATCAGAGTAGATCCAAATACAAAAGGATGATTTTTTCGATATTCAGATTCGAGTACTTCTTGAATATCTGGTTGATAAGATTTACGAACATCATCTTCTAATTGCATTTTAACAAAATCTAGAATAACACGATAAAACTTACCATTTATTTGAGTATAAACAATGAATTTATCACATGCAGACATAGCACCAGCTTTCATACCAACACCAAATTCAGATGTTTCAAAATTATCTTCATGTCCCATTCTTGAATGAGCCATATTAAATGGATTTTTGTATCCATTTTCTAATAAATTTTCAAATCCATTCTCAAAATTATCAGATATTTTAATCTCATATAATTTATCTTTATGAATCATTGTATGAATATCAATTTTATTTGATTTTTTGATAACATTATCAATAAATTCGTTTAAAATTTTCTCTAAAGTATAATTGATACTTCTATGTTGTTTTAGAAGTCCACGAAAGGGAGGAGGATCAATAATAATATAATCAGTCATTTTGTTCGTCTAAATGTTTTTTTTATATTTTTTTTAAGTTAAAATAAAATAAGAATAATGAATAGAAGAAGAATGAAAAAAGAGGAATATATGAGAATGGCAAGAGAGATGAATATTCGAGGAAGGAGTAAAATGAAGAAGAATGAATTAAAAAAAGTAATATCGAAAGAGACTCGAAAAATCAAAAGAAGAATGAAAGGAGGAGGATTAACAGTAGAAGAGGTTGATATGTTATTAAATCGTGATTATAAAAAAAACCCAATGATATATCGAGAATATAATGATGAAAATAAAAGTTTTGAAGATTATCGTATAAATAGAATAAGAAGAGTAGAAGTACCGATAGCCTATCAACAGACGAATAGTGTATTTTGGAAGAGGGAAGATATGGATATTTTGCATATTTATTTTTATCGATATGATAATTTTAATTCAAGAATTCGAGGTAAACATTTAAGTAATATTGGTAATTCGGATATTCATAAAAGAGTATATTTAAGTCCAAATCAGAAGATATTAGTAAGAGTTAAAACAAATAAAAATTTACCAGAGAATATGTTTGAAGATGCGGAGATACCAAAGATACAATTGAGAGAAAATGGAAAAGAGCCTTATTATAATTATCCGGAAAATAATGATAAAGAAGTAAATGAAGAAAATATAGGAGTAGAGATGGTTCCAATAAATGTTTAAAAATCATAGAATATGTCTTAATTTTTTGATCTCCTTAATAATTTTTTGGAAATCATATAGAGTAGTAGTATTTATCATTTTTAGAGAATAAAAAGAAGGATGATATGTATGTATAGGATGAAATGTCTCAGGATCTATAGTAAGAATATGAAGGAATGGTTCTTGAAATATGGATATAGAATAAATATGAAAATGAAAAAGACATTTTCCTATTTGAAGAAAGAGATTATTATGTTTTCTGAAGAGTGTATTTTTTTCATCTTCAGAAAGATCATTCGAATCATATAGAGTAAATAATAGATCTAATGTAACATGTTTATTCATAGAATCCATTTTTTTATGAAAATAGGATTTGTATCTTTTATTTTTTATATTCATTCTTTCATTTTTTTTATATTCATAAAATAATTTTGAATTTTAATCGCTATTATTTACAAAATTTATTTTTAGTAAATTCTCTATGTTGTATGCCACCCCCCTGTGGGTGCGACAATGGCCCTAACGGGCCGTCCCCCACAAGAGGGGAACTTACAGAACTAGCTAAGGCTAGTTCTCTAACGTCCGTACCTACGGTACTTACAGAATTGACGAAGTCAATTCTCTATGTTGTATGCCACCCCCCTGTGGGTGCGACAATGGCCCTAACGGGCCGTCCCCCACAAGGGGGGTACTTACGGTATCGACCAAAGTCGATACCCTAATGTCCGATCCTAGGATCTTACAGAACTAGCCTTGGCTAGTTCTTTAACGTCCGATCTGAGGATCTTACGTTCATAATTAGAAAAAAATGAAAAAATAAAGATTTATTCTTAAATTTATAATGAAAAGAATAAACAAAGTTTAAACACTACACAACCAAAGCTACCATGTTCTGCTTTCAAATCTATAAGCGTGTCCTTGAGATCCTTAACAGGATGGAGAGTACCAAGTATGGAGATTATCGTGACATTTGTGTGAAGTCAGAGATGATGGATGAACAGAGTCTTTTCTGTATCTATATGGAGAATGAATCCTATAAGATACGTACCAAGTTTACAAATGAACGTAAACATCTTGATATGTTATTTATGATAGCAAATCATGTATTTACAGTTCATCATCGTTTGAATGATACTTTAAGAGATATGGATTATATTCTTCTCTTAACAGATAAGATGATTCATGATTTCCGTTATGGTATCCAAAAATTTTTTGGAAAAGACCTACCGAATGAGTATGAAGGTGATGATTATGAAGATATTTTGAGAAAGTTTCATTATTCAAGTTTGGATATGAGTCCGAATGAGTATATCACATTTTTGGATAGTTTAAATAATATGGAATTGATGAGAGTGATGAAGCTAGTGAGTTATTATCGGGGGTATCCTGATGAGGCTCTTCTCTTCTCTGATTCTTCGATTGAGACAGATTTGACGAAGATCTTTGACATTCCGCGACTTCAGAGGATGATAGATGAACTTTATCAACTGATGGATCAGAGAGGTGAAAACCTTCAAAGTAAAAATATATTGAATCTTTGTTTGCATGAGTATATATCGGATAAGAGGGAGGAGAAGGTCTTAGGACTACTTCGTCATTATGGATATGATTTTCTGGACATTCCGGATTCATTATTCTCAAAACTCTTCTATTCGAATATGAAAGAGGTTATCTTTAATATGATCCTTCATAAGAAGGTATCAGTCGAGACTTTTAAGCGAGTTCTGTTATTTTCAAATGGTTATCAGATTGATAATTATGATCGAGTCATCAACTGTTTGTATATGCCTATGCATCTCCTACATAAATATAGTGATGAGGAGAAGACTATATTTAGTAAGATGGCTACCAATGTTCGTTTATTGAAGATGATCGCAAAGAAGGAGTTTGATAAGATACCTTCATTTTTGGATGCAAATACGAATATTGTATATTCGCTTCCTTCATCCTTTTTGGCGGAGATGATTTATCAAGATCAGATTGAACTTGTAAATCGGTTATTTTCCCAAAATATGATTGAGTTAAATATCTTTGAACAGAATCATTTTGTCGAGATCTTTTTGATGTATACATCACAAGAGATGTTTAAGACGATGATTTCTCATATTCCTTATGATAACTTACTCAGTATGAGATTTGAAGATTTTAATATCTCCATTATTCGAGAGTTGAAGTTTAAGAGGGAATATCGTCGTATCCACATATCCCGGATTCTACCACTCTCCATTCAGATGGATGTGAAGTATCAGATTAGTTGTTTTTTAGTCTAAAAAACATATATTATAATTTAATTTACCTAATACGAGATAAGGCTAAAAGATTTTGAGCAGCTATTAGACGCTCATCATTTTTTGTCTTGATTCTATATTCTAATTTAATACCAGAATCTAAGTATAAAATGAATTTTAATAAAGATGAATCTTTGTTCTGTTTTCCTCCGGATAGATGTAAATATCGATCACATCCAACAGTTAATTTAGTAATAAGACCGAATATCTTTGTTTTATCATTATGTGCATCAAAATCGAACATTTTGAACCAATAAAGATTATTAATAAAAGAATGAATCACCTTATATACAAGTTCTTTTTTAAAATGATAATATTTTAAAAATTCACGATTGGATAATTCTTCAATCTCTTTTTGAATCAAACTCATATTTTGAAGAATTCGTTCATCTCGATGAGGAAGAGACATAATCTGTGTAATAATGGTCTCATCCATACGATATGGTGGACGTTCAGATACAATAGGATGTCTTTCACGAATCTTTAAGATGAGTTTATAGAATACAGAATAATATAATGTATGATTTTTTAAACAATGTATATGGTATTCCTCTAGTAAAATCTTATGAAAACGTTTGAAAAAGTTTTCACCGATGACAACGGTTGAAGAAAACTCCTCAATAAACTCATCAGTTGGGGTAGTGGTAGCCATGGTTGTTTATTTTTTTTTATGAGTGTAATAAATATACAAAATATAGATTAAAAATTTCAATTTTTTTTGATAATTAATATAGAACGTAAGTACCGTAGGTACGGACGTTAGAGAACTAGCCAAGGCTAGTTCTGTAAGTTCCCCCTTGTGGGAACGGCCCGTTAGGGCCATTGTCGCACCCACAGGGGGTGGCATACAACATAGAGAATTGACTTCATCAATTCTGTAAATAAATAATTATAATATGACCTAAAAAGTTTAGACCTTCTTCTTACCGGAGTTCTTCTTCTTCTTCTCCTTATCAGCTTCATCATCAGCGATGAGTTCAGCCCAAATTCGGGCTCTCTCTTCATCGGATATGATAGGAGCGGCTGAAGCCGCGGGGCTAGGTGCAGTCCTATGGATTGAAGACCCAGTATGTATCATAGGATGGGTAGCTATTTCAACTTCAGGGGAATAATCCTCAAAAGTACCATTTACAAGACGCGTCTTATGACGCATACCACCCTGGGTCTTACCGATAGCTTGTAGACAGAAGTTAAGTTCTTCAGGAGACATTCCTTCACAGAATCGGATATGGCGTTGAATCCAGGAAGATACTTCCTGAGGATTACCAACCTTATCTTTATTACAATGGGGGCAAGTGAAAGTACGCTTGACAGAACCAGCTGTGACGATGCGAGACATGTTAGTATATCGTTTTTTTTATTCATTGGATATAAAATCAATCATAAATATAAATTTTATCATTTTTTATAAGTTTACGTTTATAGAAAAATGTATGAAAAAATGAAAAATAAGATATATAGAATTAGAATTTAGAAAGTTATATAAACAATAATAAAAGAGATGTTCTGTTTTTACACATATCGTCGTACACTACAGAATTTAAAGGAGAGAGAGGATTCTCTACAGCGTCCTTATAGGGGTGTCAAACTAGTACCTACAGGAGGTGAAAGACCTTTTGAAGTAGATATGATAGAGAAGGATTATTATTTGAAGACGAAGTTTTCAAATTCTACATTTAGTATCTTATTTCATATCGTTATACATTTATATACAGTACATTATTATTTATCTTTACCTGAAGATAAAAAAATATGTTTTCTTGATAAGTATGTATCCGATTATTTTTTGGATTGTTATTTAGATAGTAAATGTGAAGCATTTGAATCAAATAATAATGATTTTGAAGGAGATGATTATAGTGATATTTTTGAAAAATATCATTATACGAATTTTCCGGAGAATCCTGAATCTGTTCAGAGTTTTTTCGAAAGTTTAAATAATCAAGAATTGATTCGCGTGATGAAGTTAGTATCATGGTTAACAAATCCTAATGAAAATATTACTATTCATAATGAAGGTACATATCCTCAGGAGGACTTAACTAAAATATTTACGATTGATCGTATGATAGAGATGAATGACACAATCATTGAATATATGGAAGATACCAATGAAGAAGTATCCCTTCAGAAGAAGAGATTATTAAATGCTTGTCTTGGATATTATATTAAGTATAAGATGGAGGATAGAATATTAGGTATGATGAAGTATTATACAAGTGATATTTTATGTTTTTTGGGTGATAATTTAGATGGTATACTTAATCATTCAATGAATCGTGTTATCTATAATTTAGTTTCTGAAAAGATCATTCATTTATATGATATTGAAAAGATATCAAGATTTGATGCTTTCAATCGTTTATATTTAGCTTTAATTGAAGAATTACCTAAAAATGATGAGGATGAAAATAAAGATCATGTAGAAAATATGATTACGAACCTTCGATTTATCTTAATGTTAAGAGGAGGTCGTGAAGATCATGAATTAATTCAATTTATTGATACTAATTCTGTTATCAAATATAAGATTCCTAAGAATTATATTTGTAAATTAGCCGAGAAGCCTTCTGTTTTGTATCATATGTTAGAAAATGGGTTAATTTCCAAGAGAAGAATATTATATCAAACATTAATTGAATTATTGGATAATTTTGAATTTCAAAAAATTCTTTCCTATATACCGATCCAGGTTATATGTGATTTTAACTTTGATAAATACACAAGTTTGAATAGGATTGATAATGAGACGATACATACATATACAGGAAGTAAAGATTCAGGTATAATTTTTGGTTGTGAATTGAAAAGACGAATTTGTCAAGAGTATATTCAATCCTTGATACCTTCGAATACCCCTATTTATCTTAAAAGTCTTATTTATGGTTATTTAATCAAACATTAAATAACCATTATTATAAAAAAAATTTATATTTACATACACCACAATTCAATACGGTCAGGATGCCATGTTTTTACAATAAGTTCTTGATGAATATCCTTAAATGATTCTTTTTTCTTTTTACAATAATTTTTCATTCGTAAATTCATAAAATCATCAGAATGAAGAATTTGATAAATAACAGATATAGAGGTATTTTTATCTATCGTATCATCTTTATTTTGAACAACAATATTTAATTTTTGGCCTATTTTTAAAGATGTATCATTTTCTAAAAATTTTGTAGGATGTAATGCAAAAGAATATGAATAAAATTCAT
>JACCDO011782994.1_pt1 | contig 10636 bp, 8 predicted proteins | sample 7446101 | NCBI WGS metagenome assembly JACCDO01 (sample SAMN15323440, study PRJNA562643) | freshwater metagenome | isolation source: river surface water | place: USA:Blue River Watershed | collected 2017-08-16
ACATGTATGGAAACTATACTTGAAATAAAGGATATGTATTTTTAACAATTATTTTGTTTAAATTATTCATATTATATAAAAAATATATATTTAATTTTTATATAATAATTTATGAAATAGTCTTATTTTTTTGTAAAGATAATGCTATATAATTATCACATAAAGTCATTAATACTTGTGCATATTTCCAAACATTTTCTATTTCAGCTGGTTCAAATTTAGACCAATATTTTTGTAATAATTCCATTACATCAACTCCTTCATAATCTGTTTCTTTAATATTGTAATGGTTAATTGCATATTGAATATCTTCTAAATCTTTAATTTTAGTTAATTCTGATGTAATGTTTTTTGATTCAAAGACTGATTCATCCCTTTTCATAACTGCATCTCTATATTTATAACCATGTAATACAAAAAATTCAATACCTTTCTTAGGATTAAATGATTTGAGTGTTTTTAAACCAGTTAATGTTAATTTTATTTCTTTTACTTCTGGAAATCTATCATGTAATGAATTAACTAAATTAATAATTTGATTCATAAATCCTTTTGCAATTGCTGTTCTTGACATTATTCTTATTATTAATGAATAATATTAAAATATTTTTAAATAAACTTAATTAATTAATATTTAAAATTTTAAATTACTTCTTTCTCTTTGTAATTCTTCTAATTTACTATTAAAATCATTTGTTCTTTGCATTTTTTGTTGTTGAGATGAATTACTATTATTACTATACTGACCATTGTTTTGATTACCACCCTGACCTCCACCATCATTTCCTAAAAATTCATAACAGAATCCCATTGGGCAAGGATTATCTTGGATGAAAGAATATGAATCTGACCAATTACTACTCATTTCGATTGGATTAAAATCACCAATACCATTCAAACCATTTGTAGATGTAGTTACGTGTGGTACTTGATTACCGGTTGTTTGTTGTACTACTGGATTTTGATTTGGAGCATTTGATAATCCGACACCACTTGGAGCCATAGCATTCGCGGATGGTAAAGTACTTAAAAACATATTAATACCAAAACCAGAAATGACAGGTCTATCTTTAATATAAATACTTGGAACCTCTTTAATCATTGGTGGTATTTTACTTGGATTATCTTCTATACATATCTTAATAAACATATCTAACTTTCCATCGGATGCTAATTTTGCCCAAAGTTGTTTACAACTATCTGACCTCTTTGAAAAAAACAAAACTGGTTTACTTGACATTTAAATAACCGAAAGATATTTTTTCTATAAAAATTTACTTACTTAATTAAAAAATTTGATATTCAAAGGATTTTTATATAAAGTTATTATAAATAGTATACTCAAATGTTAAGCAATTATAAAACATATTCTGAAGGTGATTATCACGTAAAAACTAGTTTCGAAATTACTGATATTCATTTATCTTTAGCTAATTCTTTAAGAAGATGCTTTTCATCCATTGTTCCAACTGTTACTTTTGATGATGAGTACAAAGAACAAGTTGAACTTAAAAGTATTGTAATTAATAAAAATACTAGTGCGTTACATAATGAATTCTTGTCTCATAGATTATCATTAATTCCTATTAATTTAAATAATAATGAGCTTAAAATCAAAACAGCATATAATCCTGTTACTTTTACTAGAGATATTTCTTTCTATTATCCTGATAAAGTTCCTATCTTTTCTTTAAAGGTACAAAATAATTTACAACATAAAAGAGATAAAGATGGTTTTATTGAAGTAACATCAAATGATTTTACTCTTGAGAATGGTGATTCTGCGGATAAATTCTTTATCCTAGACCCATATACTAAAGATGCTATCATTATTAATAAACTTAAATCTAATTTAAGTAATGATGATGAAGGTGAAGAACTTGATATCATTTGTAAACCAACTTTAGGCGATGGACGCAAAAATGCTAGATATGACCCAACAGGTACAGTCACTTTTCAATTCAAGGTTGATGAATCTAGAACTGAAGAAACTTTTAAAAAGAAATTGGAATATATGAATAACGAACGTATTCAAAAAAATTTAGATATATACACTGAAGAAGAAACAAAACAGATTTATAATTCATTTCAATTATTGGATAAAGAAAGAGTTTTCTTTATTAATTCTAAAGGTGAACCAAATATATTTCAATATTCTGTTGAAACAATTGGTTTTTATAAACCTGATGAAATTATTGTTAATGGTATGAAAATGTTATTCTTAATCCTTAAAGATATTATTAATTCTATTAATTTTAAAACAACTACCAATAATATTGAAATTGTTACAAATGATAAATTATTAATTTCAGATACAGTTGGTCAACAAAATGGTATTTCTATATTAATTAAAAAAGAAAATCATACTATTGGTAACTTATTATCTAATTATTTAAGATTGATGTTTTTAGATAATGAACCGTTATTAAAGTATGCATCATATCGTATGCCACATCCATTAGTCGAAGAAATTGAAATTATACTTATTCCACACGTTGAAGATAAAGAAGTATATATTAAATATATTAAAAACTGTATTGATGATAATCCAGATTTTAGTAATTTCAATATGTCTGCATTAAACAATATGAGTGAATCATCTATTAAACAGATTTTATGCTCTATTATGTTAATCAAGGCTATTAATACAATTACTCTTGATATTAAAGATTTATGTTATCAATTTTCAAAGAATTCTAAAGTATATGAACCAACATATGTGATTGAAGATACTGATGAGTTTTTTAATAAATATTCAAAATTATGGTCTTCATTTACAAATAAATATAAGAAACCAACATTTCGAATTGGAACAGCTGAAGAAGCAATTTCAACTTATAAAACTGTTAAATTAGAATAATTATAAAAAAATAAATTAAATTATATTTTTATGATTATTAATTATATTCTAGTTCAATAACACGTGTAAAAATACGTTCATATAATTCATCTGAAATAGATTTTCTATTTTCTAAAACATCTAGTTTTTCTTTAAATTTTTTTAAATTATCATCACAAAAAGTATGTATTACAAATTCTATTAATTTTGAATTAATTAATACTTCAGTATATTTCATATCATCATCTGCTGAAAAATCATCATATAATGTTTCTTGTTCTAAATCTTCAGACTCTATAAAATCTGAATCATATACACCTAATAATAAGCTAGCATTAAAATATTTAAATGAAATACTATTTAATAATATTGGTTCTAAATATGCTTTTATATCATTTGACAAATATTTACTAAATTCAATTGGTCTTCTAGTATTTTGAAATACACTATCTTCATCTGCATTAATTATTCCATTAATAATCATTGAATCATTATAATTCGATTTATCTGGTAAACTTTTTTCAATACAGAATGTTTTCCACGCTTTTTGTAAATCAGTTAATTCAGTATAATTATAAATTATATCTGAAAGATTGTAATTATCAAAATATTTAGAATTAATATTTTCATAAATACCTTTACGAACTGGATTAAAATTTTCAATAGACATTGAATAGTATATATTTTTATAAATTGATAATAAAAAAATAATTAAACTAAATAATCAAATTTTTGAAAAAATATAATTCAGTGTGGACTAAATTAACGTCCACATTCTACACGATATTGCTTAAAGAAAGTTATTAATTTCTTATAAATATCTAGTTGGCTTGGTGTTGCTGTAGCAATATGTGGTTGGATGTATTCTTCAATATGAGTATGGTCAAAAACAGGATGCTTTGATGATACTCTAATAGATAAATCCACGATTGATTCGAACATTAAACAAAACTCACTTCCATACATAAATGTTGAATTATATAACTCCATTATGTATTTGTTGACAGTTTGTAAATCTTCTTCTTCTTCCGTTGTTCTGTTATAGAATGTATAATAGACACGCATTTTGATGATGATAATAAACTATAAAATTGTTTTGTATACTATTTTTTATATTTTAATATTTTTATCAAATTTTTGCATCAAATAATCTATAAAAGGATATAATTTTTGAAAAAAAATATAAGTAATATGTATTTATTAATTTCTATTTCTAAATGATGCTGACCAAGAACATGCAAATCTGTATTTTTTAAAAAAATCTACAATTTTTTGTTTACCATCAATGAATTCAGGGTCATCGCTAGGTATTCTTTTAAAAACTTCTTCTACGTCTTGGTGTGAAAAATTGTCTTTAACATTAGCACTAATACTAATTGCTAATTCAACAATAGTTTCATACATATTACAAGCCCAATGATGTGGGATATTATCTTCTTTAAACTGTTGTTTAATTTCGTCGTTTATATCATCTAATGATACTGATTGATTATTACTTCGGGTTATAAATTCATAATTATATGGCATTTTTGATAGCTATTTATTTATGTACTTAGAAGGCGAGGGGATATTAAAATAAAAATATAAAAAATAAATTCAATTTTTTTTTATATTTTTAAAATTATTTGTTTTTTAATCATTCTATAAAGGAGTGTTTTAGTTTATACTTGTACTTGACTAATAATACTATACAATAATGGTAAATCATATGAACGTAATAAAGTATCAATTACAGTTCTATTAATTTTAAATTTCATATTACCATTTGTACGTTCATTTTTATAAAGGTTGTGTAAGTCTACGATTGCTTTTTTATAATTTTTAGGTAATTCAATATATTCTCTATTAGGTTGTATTTTACATCTTGTATAATATTCTAATAATTTTTCTAAATAGATTGAGTATTTAGTTAACATATCCATATACATTTTACTATATTCTGGATAAAAAACTATTAATTCTCTCCATTGATTATGTTTTTCAGGTGCTTTAATAGATTCGAGTGCTAAATAATTAATATTATATTGATTTTGTAATAATTTAGCTACTTTTTCATAATTTGGATTACTTAATTTACATCTCCATTTACGGTCTGTAGAATGTAACATTAATCCAGGATGTTCCCAAGATAAGTTATTAAGATAATTTGTAACATCATCATAATTATTAAATAAATTATTCATATTTTTAAAATAAATAGGGTCAATAGATGGTAAACCAATATCTAAGTAAACTTTATCACCTGTTAATAAATTAACACTTTCTAAGTAGAAAACTTTATTTTCAGTAATTGGTGTAACAATTCTATTTTCGGTATGTTGTAATAATATCGAATATGAGAATGAAGTATCTAAGTTTAATTTAGAAATATCAATTACATCATCTAATAAACAACCGAATGATTTGTTTGAACGAAACTTAGATTCATATGCATTAGTACAGAATTTAGTTGAAATATTCCATTTATTATTATGATAATATAAATTTAACATAGAACCATCTAATACTGGCTCAATAACTAAATTATCCCAAGAAACGTTATTTTTAAATGTATCTAAATCTACGTCACCGTCAAATGAATAATTAACTATTTTTTTAGTATTGGTATCAATAATAACACCTCTAGAACATCTGATAAAATTATCTGTAGAACGTTTTAATTCTTTTCCATATTTTACGATAATTAAATCACCGTGTTTCTTAGCTTGTAAACCTAATTCAACAATTTTATTAAAAATTAAATCTTTGTTGCTAGATAAATCTGTTAAATTACAGCTATCAATAGCAATTTTCTCTAATAATGGATGCATTTTAATATACTTATATTAACTATTCTTTAAATTATTTTTTCTTTATTAATTAAATTATTCCACATTTTAATTGAATCTATAAAATTTATTCCCCATTTAAAACTATTTGGATTTTTGCATTTCATAAAATTTATAGTATAATTCATATTCCATTTATACTTGTTCATTAAATAACAAACTATTACTGTACAGCTACGTTGTTGACCATATTTACAATGAACTAATATCTTTTTATTATTTTCAATTTCAATATTTATTTTTTGTACAACTAAATCTAAATTATTAAACAAATCAATATTCGACTTACTAGAATCATCTACTATAGGTAATCTTATTAGATTATTTTCAGATATATCTTTGTTATTATAAAAAGGTATTTCTTTCGTACAATTTATTATAATATCAAAATCATCTGACGACGTAATACTATCTAATCTATCTCCTTGAAACAAATTTTCAACTATTTGATACATTCCTAAAATTATATATTATTTTTTTTATCGTAGTTTATTATTATCAAAAAATTTATATCAATATTATAAATAAATGGATGGTTTAAAATCGACCGACTTATTAGATATTACTGAATTTAAAAATTTTATAGATAGATTAAATTCTAAAGATATTGTTCATTTCAAGACTTCTGATAATAATCCAAATATCGAAAATGAATCATTTATGTATGTGCGTACTAATACAAATGATATAGGTACATTTGCAATTTTTACAAATGTTATTATTAAACGTTCTATATTAATTAATATCAATGACCCTATTAATAATGAGTATTCAATCGTACAAATTATTATTGGACCAGTTGAAGATTCTATTATGGAAAACACAGATAAAGAAGAAATTCAAGCTTATATAGAAGACATTTCAAAATGGAATATGGAATACAGCAATGAAGAATTAGTATACGAACTTAGTAACACCCTTAGTGCATATTATGAAAAAGAATATAATTCTGTACGTACATTAGATTCTTTACATCAAGAAGCTCAAAATATTATTGATTTTGTGCAAATGCAACGTGAAGTATCAAACGGTTTACGTCTCAGACAAGTTAAAGATTATTCCGGTGATAAACGACCATTATTAGATAGTATTAAGAATGGTTATTTCTCAAATAATATTTTTCCAATAGTTGCTGATATTAAGAAATATTTTACTAATGATGATACCCTTTTAGAAAATAGCGAAGAAATTAATAACTTGAATTATCATTTCAAAAACCAAGATGTTGATATTAATAATCAAGAATATCTTTTAAGAAAACTTTATTCAAATAAAACTGATTCTATAGAGTTTTCATACGATAAATATCGTTCTATTAAGGTTAATGGTGGTGTTACTACTATTAATAATCAAAAAAATGAACCTGAAACAATTAATTATGATTCATTTACCAAACCTTTTTTACCGGATGAAAATACTACATTTACTAAATTTATTACTAAATTACCAACTGATACATTATCTTTACGTAATATTAATCCGAATAAACCTATAAAAACTAGTATTGATAATGATAAAGCAGTATACAAGACATTAAGTTACTCAACAAGAATAGTAGATGGACCTTTATATAATGTTTTAGATGTTCGTGAAGAAGCATCCTATGCAGAAGGTAAAGGTCGTTATGGTAAAATTAAATCTTGTTCTAGTTTAATACCAGATTCCAATTATGCTGGATATAATAAATTAGGTAAGTTAGATAAAGATAGTTTCTTTTTTAAAATGTTAATCAATCCTACTATATATGAAAAATATGCTGAATCTGAAGAAGTATATATTGTTGGTTTTTATATACCAGCTGTTTATCGTCATTTAAATAATATAGATATTCGTGAAAGATTTTCAAATAATAAAAAAATATATAACAATATTCCTTCTTTTGGTAAAAGTTCTTTTGAATTATTTCCAAATTATTCAGATAAACAGATTAATAATGAATTTAATAAAAAACCTGAAGTCGTTATTATCAATAATATTTCATCTTTTGATTGGAAAACAATGGATTCTAAAAAAGATTATATGATTTTTTTTAATACTGAATCGAAAAGAGATGTTAATGAAATTGAATATTCTGATTATGTTTCAAAAGTTTGTCCATCAATTAGTGATGTTATTAATAAAGAATTAATTAATTTTGAAAATTCCTTTAATTTTGAACAAATTAATAATATTTTAAACAAATACGGTATGAATGTATCTGATTTAAATGCAGATATGATGTTAAAAGCTAATATTCGTGAAAATTTTATTAAAAACGTTGAATTAAGTCACTTACATAGCGAAAGTGAAGCGTCTGAACTTGTAATTAGTAAAAATAACAATATTACCTATAACATTATTTATTCTGAATTGATTTCATTAAAATATAATTCTGAATCTATTCTTATGGATAATAATAAATTACCTGATAGAAATACTATTGATTTAGTTCATACACATTTCTTACATAGTGTTGACGCTACTTTTCAACAATATAGTACAGAGATATTATATAATTTTGCAAAAACATACCTTTTAATCGCTATATTACCTGATTCTACTCGTAAACAAATTATTGAAAATATAGTAAATAGTATTTTTGACAATACAATAAATCAATTTAGTAATTCAGAATTTTATAAATATTTTATTAAGAAAACCAATTTGATTCATTCTGATTATGAAAATATGTTTTTAGAGTTCTTAGATGTTTATGATATCGAATACTCTGATTTTATGAAAACTAATTCAATTGTATTCCAGCCATTTTTATTAAAACAACTTGATTTCTTTTATCAACTTAATAGTTTAGATAATGGTGGGGCAGATTTCTATGAAATAATGGATTTAAGTCGTCTTCGTTCAAAACAAACAAATATTGATGATGTTATCGAAAAATACGCTAAAAAAGATTATGAAACACAAACTGGAAAATCTTGGGATAATTTAAACATTACAGAACGTATAAAATGGTATCCAAATGATGAAATGTTACGTGAATTAGATGATACTATCGATTCCCTCAGTAATAGTTTTGAAAAAGAACGTAAAAAATATAATAAATTATACTCTAAATGTACTAATTTACCGGTTGCAAAAGTATATAATTCAATTGAAAAATTAGAAACAGATAACAATACAATACCAATATATTATGATTCTGAGTTCGATACCATTTCAGAAGATATTAAAAAATATAAAAAATATATTGATAAATATGGAAAAATAGATAATGATAATAAAAAATCTGAATTTATTAAAGTATTATGTGAGTATCATCCATTCTCAAGTATGGAAGATATTGAAATTATATACAGGGATATTCAAAAATATTTAAATAAACCAAAGTATAATAAGGAGGTTGAACCTGGAGATTTAGCTATATTAATTGAATTTGATAAGAAACTCATATATAGACGTATTCAAAATATATGGGTTCCTATGGATAAAAATACTTTATATACTATTTCACCTTGTTTTAAATATGATGAAAACTTTCTTAAAGTTGAATATAAAGATTTAGATAATGTTTGTAACTCAATTGATGGTCAATGTATTAACTATCCTGACCCTGAAAATCCAAATAGAAACTTATCCTTTGCAAGAGATAACATGCCTGTTAATATTTTTAAAACTTTTTATTATAAAAGATTTTTAGAAAAAAGAAGAGGTAACATTCAATCAATTATTGATTTTAAAACTGGTAAATCTGCTGATGTTGTTTCTAGAATAAACAAATTAAATCAAAGATTAAGACATCTTAAATCTGTTAAAGAACGTAACTTTTTATTAAAAGATACACGTAAAGAACCTATTAAAAACTTAATCACTTATCCAACAGATAAAAATATTAAAGATGAGTTCGCAAGCATACAAAGTATTAGCGATTTACAATTACGTGTTAATAAATTATCTAAATTTGTTGAAAAATACGGTATTCCTTATAATCGTAATAGTATTGACGGCAAAGATGATACAATTGAAAAATCTAAATTCTTCTATTATAATTTAGATAAAGTTAATTGTCCAATTGTATGTAAACATTATGAAACTTTATTTAATGCTAATATTGGTAAAGACTTTGAAAATAAATTAAATGATGTAAAAGATAAATGGGGTAAATTAAGTGTAAACTTAGCAAGATACGATTGTATAAATTGTGGTGAAGAAATTATGTTAAATGAACGTTCTGATAAAGAAGGTATTGGTATGTTTGTACGCTCAGTCGACGTAGATGATAGTTCTCTTTATGCAAATAGTTTTAGATTAGATGAATTAACATTTACTGAAAGCGAAAACCATATTAAGAAACGTTTAGACACTATAGTACGTGTGTTAGGTATTCAATTATTACCAAATGATTATGTTGAAGTTATCAAAAAAGTGAATGATTTTATAACAATTCAACCAGAATTAAGCTTTCACGATTTTTATATGCAAAAAGTAAGAAATAATACTCCAATTAAATTACAAAATATTATTAATACAACTGAATATCAAAAACAAGAAGAATTATATATGAATGAATTTGGTGTTTTTAATGAATCTGATATTACAAAATATGTATATAATAATCCTAAATATTCAAAATTACAAATCATTCTTAGAATTGGTCAATTATATAATGCATACAAAGAATTATATAAATTACAATATTTAAGTAACTTCTTCATTATTTATTTAATTACAGCGGTACCTGATTATCAATTTAAAGGTTCCGGTTATGAAAGACGTACTAAAAAAGGTGGTCAAGTTTTTTCAGATATGTACATAAATCAAGAAAAGACTATTAATTTAATTTATGATACATTACGTACTGATATTGAAATTAATGGTAAAACAGATGATTTTTATAATAAAATAAATGTATATTTCTCAATCTTTTATGGTGAAAATATTAGAAAAGTTTTTAATGATGAAATGTCAGAAGTATATGATGATTTAAAACGAAATTATTATTTTCAAAGAAGATTTCAAATCAAAGAATTAG
>JACCDO010692864.1_pt1 | contig 10635 bp, 12 predicted proteins | sample 7446101 | NCBI WGS metagenome assembly JACCDO01 (sample SAMN15323440, study PRJNA562643) | freshwater metagenome | isolation source: river surface water | place: USA:Blue River Watershed | collected 2017-08-16
TAGTAAGTTGGGGATTGGCTTTTTTTGAATATTGTGTGCAAGTGCCAGCAAATAGGATTGGTTACAAAGCTTTTGGGGGACCTTTTTCTTTAATGGAGTTAAAAGTAATTCAGGAGGTTATCACGTTATTGGTGTTTTTAATATTCACATTTATTTTCTTTAAATCAGAAGAAATTAAATGGAACCATTTTGCTGGAATGGCTTGTCTCGTAGGTGCGGTTTATTTTATTTTTAAAAAATAAAAAAGGCGGACAATTCCGCCTTAATATGAAGTTTAAATAAATTTATTTCCCTTCGTGTTGTTTCATGCACATCTCTCTTTCTTCAGGAGTACATTTCAACGAATCACACATTTTAGCACATTCTTCTTTTGACATGTTTGCGCATTTTGACATATCACATTTTTTACCTGAATCATTCGTGTGACACGTTTTTGAAGTGGAACAACACGCTTTGTCTTTACCATGACACATTTCTTTATTTGTAGCACAATTGTTATGTCCAGATTTAGTGTCATTTCCATGACCGTCCCCTAAAATTGGCGCAATTACCAAACCAACCAAGCATGTGAGTTTGATTAGAATATTCATAGATGGACCAGATGTATCTTTGAAAGGATCACCTACAGTATCTCCAGTGACAGCTGCTTTGTGAGCATCTGAACCTTTAAAAGTCATCTCACCATTAATCATCACACCGGCTTCAAATGATTTTTTTGCGTTATCCCATGCTCCTCCTGCATTGTTTTGGAAAATTGCCCAAAGAACACCAGAAACAGCAACTCCGGCCATATAACCGCCAAGAACTTCTGCACCCAATTTCATGTCTCCTGAAATAAAACCAGTACCTAAACCGATTAAGAGTGGAGTAATGATAGTCAATGCACCAGGAATCATCATTTCTCTTAAGGCAGCTTTTGTTGAAATTTCTACACACTTGCCATATTCAGGTTTTCCTGTCCCCTCCATAATTCCCGGTATTTCGCGGAATTGACGACGAACTTCCATAACCATATCCATCGCTGCTTTTCCGACAGATTTCATCGCTAATGCAGAGAAAACTACAGGTATCATTCCTCCGATGAATAATGCCGCAAGCACTGGCGCTTTGAAAATATTAATTCCGTCAATTCCTGTAAATGTTACATATGCAGCAAATAAAGCAAGTGCAGTCAAGGCAGCAGAAGCAATTGCAAATCCTTTTCCAACAGCAGCCGTTGTGTTTCCAACAGAATCCAATACATCCGTACGTTGGCGCACCTCTTTAGGCAACTCACTCATTTCCGCAACTCCACCAGCATTATCTGCGATTGGACCGAATGCATCAATAGCTAATTGCATAGCAGTTGTTGCCATCATGGCTGAGGCTGCAATGGCCACACCATAAAACCCTGCAAGCGCATATGATCCCCAAATTGCGGCGGCGAATAAAATTACAGAAGAGAAAGTAGAAATCATTCCTGTTGCCAAGCCGGCGATGATGTTCGTAGCAGCACCAGTGGAGGAATTTTGAACAATATCCAAAACTGGCTTCTTACCAAGCGCGGTGTAATATTCGGTAAAATAAGAAATTAAATATCCAACTGACAATCCAACTAAGGTTGCATAGAAAACATTCATTCTGCTCACTTCAAGAATTCCTTCTCCAAAGAAATTCATTTTTAGTGTTTCTGGTAACATCCAAGTCACTAAGAAATATCCTGCTGCGGCAGAAATGAGAATAGATGATATATTTCCAATATTTAAAGCAGTTTGTACTTGTGCTTCTTTTGCATCATTACTTGAAATTCTCACTAAAAATGTTCCAATGATAGATGCAATTATTCCTACACCTGCAATCATTATCGGCAATAAAATAGGCCCCATTCCGTTGAAGGCATCTGTAAATTGCTTTCCGTTAGCAATAGACATATCCTGAATTATGTAATTTCCTAATACCATTGAAGCTAATACTGTAGCTACATAAGATCCAAATAAATCAGCTCCCATTCCAGCAACATCACCTACGTTATCTCCAACGTTATCAGCAATTGTAGCAGGGTTCCTCGGATCATCCTCAGGAATTCCAGCTTCAACTTTTCCAACTAAATCCGCTCCGACATCTGCTGCTTTTGTGTAGATTCCACCACCAACTCTAGCAAACAATGCGATTGATTCAGCACCTAATGAAAATCCTGCTAATGCCTCAAGTACCATGGTCATTTGATTGTAAAAATTACCATCCTCGGTTATCCATCTGCTTACAAAAACCATAAAAAACAAACTCAATCCTAAAACCGCTAAGCTTGCCACTCCAAGCCCCATAACAGTTCCTCCACCAAAAGAAACATTTAATGCTTTTGGAAGTGAAGTTTTAGCAGCTTCTGTTGTTCTAACATTTGCGTCTGTTGCTATTCGCATTCCGATATTTCCTGCGACAGCGGAGAATACTGCACCCACAATAAAAGCGGGTACAATCATCCAATGGGTTGTTGGTACGACTAATGAGATTCCAAATAAGGCAGCTGATGCGATAATAACAAAAACAAGTAGAAGTTTATATTCTGCACTTAAAAAAGCCAATGCACCTTCTTTAATGTTCTTAGCAATTCCTTGCATTTTTTCGTCTCCGGCAGGTTGAGCTTTTACCCAAGCCATTTTAATAAACATAAATACTAAGCCTAGAATGGCTAATCCGATTGGTACAAAAATTAAATTTGATTCCATAATGAATTTGAATAGGTTAATTATAATTAGGGCGCAAAAGTAGTTTTTTCCGCCAACCTATGCAAATACGAGAATTAAAAAACAAGGTTACGAAACCATTAAAGATATGGTTGGATTTTATTTAATAGTGTGTTTAAAGGAATAACACCACTTTCTCTCCAAATGGTTTTACCTCCTTTAAAGAGCATAAGTGTTGGCACACTTCTAATTTTAAATTGATTTGAGACACTGGGATTTTTGTCAACGTCAATTTTTAAAATTGTGATTTTATCTCCCAACTGTTTTTTTAAATCATCTAAAATGGGATGAACCATTTTGCATGGCCCACACCAAGTTGCGTAGAAATCAACGAGTGTTGGTTTTGTTGTATTGATTATTTCTTTGAATTTGGACATGATACAAAGATAAAATCCAATTTTTTGAATTTTGTAACATAGGCGACATTTTAATTAAAGATGAAAAAAAATGGGTTTTCAATATGAAAACCCATTCTTAAAATTATGATGAAAGTTCTTATTGTTTAACGTATGTCGCAACACAAGTTCCGGAACCTCCTATTAGTGGTGTAGTATTTTCGTACGTATATGTAATAGTTAAAATATTTCCTTGATTATTCATCGTTCCGATTCCTGAGAAGATAACGTCTCCAACAGTAATATTAATTGTTTGTTGAGGAATTGTAATTGTTGCACCATTGATAGTGGCATTTGCCGTACCTCCAACTAAATTAAACATGTTATCAATAACTAGAGAGTTTACTGTAGATCCTGCAGTTACTGAGGGTGCAGCAGCCAATGGAAAAGAAGTTCCGCAGTTACTAGTTACATCCCATGTAACTGTCCAATTGTCTTGCCCGATAACTACATGAACTGTTCTTTTTGCTGTTGCGGTTCCATTTTGGTTAGATGCAGAATAAGTTAATTCGTAATCTCCAACAGTAGCGCTATTAACTTGACCGGTCGTCGTTACGGTTACGGAACTTCCGTCTTTATTCGCAGCGGTAGCTCCAGGATCGTTATAGGTTGTCCCTACAGAAATAGTTGTATCATTAGCTCCGATAATGGAAATGGTTGGAACGTATAAACAACTTCCATCATCTTTTTTGGCTTTACTGTTGAAATTCGTTGCTGTGTTGTCTGTACATCCTTTTTTCTTACATGAACTCAGATTCACAATAGAAAATAGGGCAATAGTTAGAATAAATAAATTTTTCATTTTAAATTTTTTATCAAATATAAAAATAAAAAAAAACGGCTACTTAAATGGTAACCGTTTTTTTTACCAACGATTTGCATTTAGTCTTGAAGTACTTGAGCTTGTGCTTCAGGTGATCCAAGAGCATCTTTAATTTTAGCTTCTAATTCTTCCGAAAGTTCTGGGTTGTCAAGAAGTATAGATTTTATTGCATCTCTACCTTGTCCAAGTCTTGTCTCTCCGTATGAAAACCAAGAACCGCTTTTTTTCAAAATATTTAATTCCACACCAAGGTCAATAATTTCTCCTATTTTGGATATTCCCTCGCCATACATAACATCGAATTCTGCTTTTCTGAAGGGAGGTGCAACTTTGTTTTTAACTATTTTAACTTTCACGCGATTTCCCATTACCTCTTCACCATCTTTAATCTGCGCTGCTTTTCGAATATCTATTCTTATAGATGAATAAAATTTAAGTGCATTACCTCCTGTTGTGGTTTCTGGATTTCCAAACATAACACCAATTTTATCACGTAATTGATTTATGAAAATACAGCAGCATCCTGCTTTGTTAATGGAACCAGTTAATTTTCTTAACGCCTTAGACATAAGTCTTGCTTGCAGACCCATTTGAGAATCACCCATTTCACCTTCAATCTCTGCTTTAGGTGTTAAGGCTGCTACGGAATCGATAATGATTAAGTCAATTGCACCAGAGCGAATAAGATTATCAGCGATTTCTAATGCTTGCTCTCCATTATCAGGTTGAGAAATTAGTAAATTATCGACATCAACACCTAATTTTTTTGCATAGAATTGATCAAAGGCATGTTCAGCGTCAATAAAAGCAGCAATTCCTCCTTGTTTTTGAACTTCAGCAATTGCGTGAATAGCAAGTGTCGTTTTTCCAGAGGATTCTGGGCCATAAATTTCAATGACTCGACCTTTCGGATAACCGTTTACGCCTAATGCTAAATCAAGTGTGATAGATCCTGTCGGTATTACTTCAACTTTTTCAACAGGGGAATCTCCTAATTTCATTACTGATCCTTTTCCAAAAGTTTTATCTAACTTTTCCATTGTTAGTTGAAGCGCTTTTAATTTCTCTACATTTAATTCTTTATTTGCCATATCGTTTGTTGTTGTGAGCTTTGCTCGGATTAATTAATTTATACAAAGTTATTTTCTATTGGTCGTAAACAATTTACGTTCTATTTTATTTGATATTTTTTCATGATTTCTTGTGCATGATTTTTAGTATCTGGTTTATCAATGGTATGAATTAGCGCACCGATTTCATCAAATAAAAAAGTTGTTCGGTGAATTCCATCGTATACTTTCCCCATAAATTTTTTAGTACCCCAAACGCCGAATGCACTAATTATTTCTTTGGATTCGTCAGAAATAAGTGTGTAAGGAAGATTATACTTAGTGACAAATTTTAAATGCGCTTGAATGGAGTCAGCGCTAACACCAATTACCTCTATACCATATTCTTTAAGTTCTTCCATACCATCCCTTAAACTACAAGCCTGAGCAGTGCAGCCAGGAGTATCGTCTTTGGGATAGAAATATACAACTGTCTTTTTGCCAATGAAGGAGGACAAGTTAATATCCTCGCCATGTTGATTCTTGCCTATTAAATTTGGAAGTGGAGAACCGATTGCTAATTTTTTCATAATGATTAAATAATAAACTTAATAATGACTAATAAGTAATCAAATGTAATAAACATTTTCCATTAAAAAACATGAATCATAAAAAAGTTCAAAAAAAAAGAGGCCCGATGGACCTCCTTCGTAAAGTGCATATCAATCAATCACCTTTGCACTTCAATTGATTTATGGAAAATGGTTTCATCTGTTGTTTTAAATTTTATTGTGTAAATTCCGTCTGTTAAATAGGAAAGATAAAGTGATTGCGCGCCATCAAGAGGTATTTCAGGCATAAATAAACCATTGTCGGTAATAATTTCAATTGATATTATGGATGAGTCTGCCCATGATATACTCAGGCTTCCATTTGAAATTTCAGAAATTGAAACTTTCTCTTCACGGTCTTTCGGTGTTAAACCATTACTTGTTCCATTGTGTCCAAAGCTAAGAGTTAAATTGAAAAATAAAATAGTAACTAGTAATCGAGCCGTCATGACCTATGTTTTGATCAAATTTATCTTAAGAGAACTAGCTCTTTAATACTAACCGCAACTTTTGAATATAAAATACGAATTCAACCATATATGCAAATACGTAGTATTGGCATTTTGTCTACGTAGTATTACTTAGTTGATCTAAACATTTTGATACCTAAATGAAACCAGGCGCAGATCATGAGTAAACCACCAATTGGAGTAATTGGACCGATTAATTTTGTAGGAATATTGCTTACTTCACTGAATGTCAACAGGTATATTGAAAATGAAAAAAGTAAGGTTCCAACTAACATTAACCTGTAAAATATTTTCAATGAAAAGGATAAAGATGATTGCAAACCAATTATTAATAGTCCCATCCCTTGTAAAAGTTGATACCGAACTCCTGTTTCAAAGGATGCTAATTTAGAAGTTGATACCAGCTCTTTTAAAGCATGTGCTCCAAAAGCACCTAAAATTATTCCACAAAGAATAAAAAGGATTCCAGTAATAGCTATTGTTTTGTTCATAGCGCAAATTTCTTCAAAATTAATTGTTTTACAAACCTTATCTTTGCTTCATGCGTTCAATTAATATGATTGTATTTGTCCTTGTTTTACTAGCCTTAACGCTGGGACTTCTTTATTTTTCTGTAACTAATAATTCAAGTAGTTCAGTAAATGAAGACACGCAAGCAGAAGGTCAATTTGATTATTATCAATTTAAACCTTTTGATTTAAAAAAGTTCGATATTAATGCGACAATATTATTGCCTGATGAAACAGCAGGAATTGGCACGACTTTCAAACCTGAGATGTTGCATGATGAAGGAAGTCATCTTTGGCAGTTACAATCTGGAAGAAATTTTATCATTCACATTGAAGACTTGGGGGAATTGACCGATATTTTTAATGATTTCAAAACAAATTTATTTAAGTCGAATACATTTGTTATTTCACCACTCGTTAATTCAGATAGTTTGCTGGTTTACGGACGATCTTTGGCAAAACAATATCAGAAAGATGAGCAAGAGACCTTCCATATTTTTGCAGTGAAACAGATTGATGGTAGATCGTATCAATTTAGAAATAGGGATGAAGGAAACACTAAATCAGAAATTTTGTTTATGCAGAAATCAATAGAATCAATCAAATGAGTTTAAATATAAAACGTGAGGATGTATTAGAGGTATTAGGAAAAATTACTGATCCCGATCTTAAAAAAGATCTTGTAAGTGCAAATCTCGTCGAACAATTAACCATTAAGGACAGTAGTATACAACTTTCGGTGGTGGTATCGAACCCAGCATTACACGCGCGAAAGAGGATGCAAGAAGCTATTGTTTTTAATTTGAAAAGAAAATTTGGTGATAACACTTCAGTTGATTGTAATGTTTCCGGAATGAGTGCTGAGCAAAAAGGAGCTAGACGCAAAATTTTACCCGATGTTAAAAACATCATCGCCGTGGCATCGGGAAAAGGAGGAGTAGGTAAGTCAACTATTACAGCGAATATAGCCGGAGGATTGAAGAAGATGGGTTATTCTGTTGGAATTGTCGATGCAGACATCTACGGACCATCAATGCCAACAATGTTTGATGTGGTAGGGGAAAGACCGACGATGACTGAAGTAAACGGAGAACAACTAATAAAACCTGTTGATGCCAACGGAATTCATTTGTTATCCATAGGATTTTTTACCGATCAAGATAACGCAGTGGTTTGGCGCGGACCAATGGCATCAAAAGCATTAACTCAACTCTTTACGGATGCACATTGGGGAGAATTGGATTATTTGGTAATCGATTTGCCTCCTGGTACCGGGGATATTCATCTTTCTTTACTACAAACAGTTCCGTTAGATGGGGTTGTTATTGTGAGTACTCCCCAAGAGGTTGCTTTGGCAGATGCGCGACGAGGGATTAATATGTTTAGATTAGATTCCATGAAAGTTCCGATTGTAGGTTTGGTAGAGAATATGGCTTGGTTTACACCAGCAGAATTACCTGAAAACAAATATTATATTTTCGGAAGAGACGGCGCTAGAAATCTTGCTGAGGGAATGTACATTCCATTTCTTGGAGCAATTCCTTTGGTTCAGAGTGTAAGAGAAGCAGGCGATAGTGGTAGACCAGCTGTTTTTCAAGAAAATACGCCCACTGCTCAGGCATTTGAAGAATTAGTTCGTAATTTAGTGGCATCATTGCAGACTTTAAAAAACAAATAATAAATATGTCCACAAACACTACAAAAGAAAAGGTATTAGTTGCTATGGAGCAGTTGAGGCCTTTTCTACATGCTGATGGAGGGGACATGGAGTTGGTGGAGTTGACAGATGACAATATTGTTAAAGTTCGCATGTTAGGTGCTTGCGGCGATTGCTCTATGAGCTCAATGACATTAAAAGCTGGATTAGAAGAAGCCTTAAAGGTAGTAGCTCCGGAAATTCAAGCTGTGGAAGCGATAGATTAATACGATGCTCAGAGTTAAGTTGTTCTTAATTGGAAAAACGTCATACGAATTTCTAAAAGATGGAGAGCTTGAGTATTCGAAGCGCCTTACGCATTATTGTAATTTCGAACGTGTTGATTTTTCAGATATTAAAAATGGTAAATCGCTGAATCGAGAAGAGTTAAAAAAAAGAGAGTCACAACAGTTTCTTAAAAAGTTAGAATCTACTGATTTCGTAGTTCTTTTAGACGAACATGGAAAGACTAAAAGTTCAATAGAATTTGCCAATTGGATTTCGAGTAGAATTGACTTACCAAACCAGACTGTCGTATTTGTTGTGGGGGGTGCTTTTGGTTATGACAAAGAGTTATACGAAAGGGCTCAACTTCAACTTTCGTTATCTAAAATGACTTTCTCGCATCAAATGGTGCGAATGATTTTTTTGGAACAATTGTACCGTGCGTTTACCATTTTAAAAGGAGAACCTTACCATCACGAGTAAGCAACGGGTTCATTTTCTCTAGTAACCAAATCTTGCTCTGAGTCACCCTTCTCCTCAGCTTCATCCTCGGGAAGTGTTGTAAGTAAAAGTATCACAAAAGGCAATAATGGGGCCCTTAACCTCACCAATACACCAAAAATAACGGAAGTAAATCCTGTCATGAATCCCATAATCATAACCAAATAAAGCGAGAATGTGAGAACTTCTGAATCCCGTATTCGTGCAAATCGTTTCCCTGGTTTTTTCGAAAGAAATTGTAGAAACAAATAGAAAAGTATAATTGATTCGATTCCATTTAATAGGAGTCCCGGGCTCAAGGCTTCCCATGGGAATGGTCTAAAAATTCCCGTAAGTATTGAAAGAGGCATTGCTTTTATCAACCCTGAAGGGGAATAATCATTACTTCCGATATCGTATTTTTTCCCCTGATAAGTTGTATTTTCTTGAAAATCTTTTTGAATTACTTCGGCCTCCTTCAAGAATTTTTGACCTGCCGTGCCGAGGTAAAGAAATATGAATGCAAACCCAACAATAAAGATGAAAATTCGCATGGAACGTTGGGCATACTTGTTTTTGAAAATGTATTTTACAATTTTCACATTCATCGCAAATAAAAATGGAATAATTAGTACGATTAGCATGAAAGAGCGAATGTTTAAAAGAATGTATGATATTACGATTAAATAAACGATTGCAAAAAAGCGGTTTTTACTTTTACCATTAAATAAGTTAAAAAGTATAGGTATTCCAAAATAGAGACAAACTAAAATAACAGAATCCTTCGAGACTCCCGTACACCAGAAGGCTAAGGATGGAATAAATAAGAAATACAAAGCCAGATTCCGAACGGGAACATTTGTATTTTCTACTACAAAATCGAACAGTTTAAAACTAGCAATAGAGGATAATAAGGCCATAAAAACTGTATTTGCAAAATAACTTCCTGTGGTAATAGGATTGATAAATGAAAATAACTTACAAACGAAATAGCTTTCTTGTTCCTTCGCAATCCATCGAGGTGGAAAACCTGTTTCCGGAGTAAAATAATTAACATATTGTGATGAATCGAGATATTGAAACCATTCTTTAAAGTAAAATTCAGGTTTGTAATAGAATAAATTAGTCAGTCTTACCGATGTATCCCAAAATGCAATTGTATCTCCACCTTGTATTATAAGTAAGTAGTAATTTCCAAAGATTAAAGCAAAGAAAATTTTAAAAATCAAGTTTTGCAAAAAGAAATTATATTGTACTTTTTCTTTGTTAAGGTTTTTTATGTAGAATGCAACCAACATTGAAATTACTACCCAAAGTACTGTCATTAAAATATCACGAGCTGTAAAAAATTGAAGCTTATTAGTATGATCGTTGAAAAGAGTAAAATCTGTATCAACATTTAATTTACCTAGAGGAATTGTTTGGAACAAAAGCTTCATGTTTATCAAAGATACATATTTCTTCTGCTAAAACCGCTACCTTTGTGGTGTGTGTGGCATTACAGGATTTATTGATACGAAATCTTTGAGTTCCCGAGAAGAACTTAACAGCATGACAGATTCCATGTTTCATCGTGGGCCTGATGGGAGGGGTGTTGAGTTTCTTCAACTTCATAATGTTCAGGTTGGTCTTGGTCATCGCAGGTTATCCATAA
>JACCDO011783132.1_pt1 | contig 10635 bp, 9 predicted proteins | sample 7446101 | NCBI WGS metagenome assembly JACCDO01 (sample SAMN15323440, study PRJNA562643) | freshwater metagenome | isolation source: river surface water | place: USA:Blue River Watershed | collected 2017-08-16
ATCCCTTCGCTGATCGACCTAGCCCATCTTCCGCTGCGCGACGCCCTCGAGAAGGCCATCCCCATGCCGACCGAGGCCGAGATCAGCCGGCGCTTCGACGCCTTCCTCCGCGCCCGCGCCTAAGGTAATCCACTCAATTACTCTTACCCATGAGCCACTTCGAACCCCGCATCCCTCGTGACCTTGCCGTACGCCTCGGCGAAGAAGCCGTCGTCATCTCCAAGGTCGGCCGATACATCGGCCCAGCCGGCGAGGTCGAGATCACGGCCCACGTGACCCACTCCCTGAAGAAAACCCGCTACTACGCGCCTGAGCATGATCACCCAGAGCCACAGAAGGGAACCCACCAGACGCGGTTCGAAGTCACCAACGAGACCACCCTCTCCGCCCATCGCCGTCATCAGTCCAAGGGACATAACGTCGTCTCCTTGAACTTCGCCTCCGCCACCCATCCGGGCGGCGGATTCCTCAGCGGGGCCCGCGCCCAGGAGGAATACCTCTGTCGCTCCAGCGCCCTGTACCTGACCCTAAAGGACTGGCCCATGTACGGCTACCACCGGGCCAAGGGCGGGTGCCTCTACAGCGATGCCATGATCTACTCGCCGGACGTACCTGTGTTCCGGGATGACGAGCACGACCTGCTGCCCTCCCCTTATCACGCCTCCTTCATCACCTCGGCCGCGCCATTGGCCAAGCACGCCAGCCCCGCGGAGTTCGCCCAGCTCCCAGTGGTCCTTCGCGACCGCATCGCCAAGATCCTCTCCGTCGCCCAGTCCCACGGCCATGACTCCCTGATTCTCGGCGCCTGGGGTTGCGGAGCCTTCGGCAATGACGGCCATCAGGTCGCCGAGCTCTTCCACCGCGCCCTCACCGTCGACTTCGCCGGGGCGTTCAAGGAAGTCACCTTTGCCATCGTCGACACTTCCCCCGAAGAGCGCTTCATCAGCCCCTTCGCGCAGCGCTTTGCTGCCAACTGATCAGGCCTGCGCTCATTACACAACATGGAAGAAGAAGCCGCCTTCCGGGATAAGTGGCAGCGCCGCATCGATGGCTGCGGGCCTTACTGCAGCTGCCTCGTGATCATCATCGTCCTGGTATTCGCCTTCTTCGCCTTCGTCCTGCGCTGACCCAGGCAGGGATGACCGGCCCGGTCATCCGATAGCGATCAACCCAAGGGGTCAGGCTGTGTCCAAATCCACCTGATACCAAAAACACGCTTAATTTACGCATTTGGTATCAGCACCTGACGAGTAATGGTCTGACCCCGTGTTCGCCCCCCCTTAATTACCTCGGCGTCGTCCGTGACCGCAGCCTGGACAGCCGGTCCCTGCTCGTGGATATCTACGGTCAGGCGGAGGAGTTCGATGGAGCCTAGACACAAATCAAGGGCAGCCGCGTCATGAGACTCGAAGAACTGGCTCAGGCCACCTTCTTCCCAAGCTTCAAGTCCCTCCAGGAGTAGACCGTGGACAGCGCCTGCATCTTTGAGTCCCTCAACATCTCCTAAAGAAGGTCGGCTGAATTGACGAACTTAGGCGAACGTTAGATACTCCCGTAAGCTGAAAATTTCTCAAGAAAAAGGGGGCATCGATCGATTTTAAATTGTATAGATTCCAAAAGACTGAAGGCTCGCATCTAATGCTAATTCACATGCGTCTTATCCTTCTATTTATAGCGGGGCTAATCCTCGGTCACTCCGACCTTAAAGCGCAGACACGGCGCGGAAATCCCTTCGGAGAAGGTGGATCGCCTGGCTACAAGGTGAACAACACTTACAACAAGACTTTCGACCTATCGAAGATTGGCGGGATTGGCCGAGATGAAACCATGGCGATGTTCGAGAAGATCTGGCATGAGTACCGGTCCAAGAACCAACTGGATTCTGCCGGCAATTTCTTCGAAAGCGAATCCTCAAGCACGCCGGACACCATCGAAGCTAAGGCCCATTTTTACGTCTTAATCAAACGCAGCCCTCAGGAAATCACGATTACGGATAAGCAAGAATGTCCGCAATGTAGAGGCAAGGGCAGGAGAAGGAACCCAGCCACGATGTCTGACGAAGACTGCGACCGGTGCGACGCCACGGGCAAACTCGCCAACGTTTACAAATTCACGCTCACCCACTCGGGAGAACTTCCTCCGGGAATAGCGAAATACCTCCCGAAGAAGCCCTCAGATTCGAACGGCAAGCCTGCCCAGCCTTCGGGCTCGAACGACTCCCCTCTCGGTGACGACATGGAAGCACAGATACGTGAAGCGACACGGAAACAGCTGACCGAACTGCTGTCGTCAAAGTTGACCGGCGCAGCCCCCAAGGGCTTCGGCGTCAGTAAGGCCGGATTTTCGGCGCCTAACGGAATCCATTGGCAGCTCGACCTGGACTTCCAGAACAAAGAGGCGATTAAGGTGACGGCCGCGACGGTAAAGATCACGTTCTTCGAGAAGAGCTATGGCTCGAAGCTCAACATCGTGGCGCTGAACGACATTCGGCTAGTCCTCGACGAAAACAACCGTGCAAAGGTGAGTTTTTCCGACTTCACGTACCCGGAGCTCAAATTCAGCGGTTCAATGAAAAGCCAAGCGGACATGCTGGCCAACTACGCGGCCGTCCTCAAGCAACTCAAGCGCGCCAATGATATCTTCATATCCATCAAGGGCGTTTCTCCGACGAGTGCCCAACAAGCGATTGATATCGACGAAAGCACGATCTTCAGGATTCGGCGAGATGTCGAAGGCTCCACGCCCACGCAGGCGAAGCCCCCAGGAGATTCGACCGCCGACTCCAAATCCAAGACCTTCGGTTCCGGCATGGTCTTCACCCGTGACGGACACATCTTCACCAACCACCACGTCATCGGCAAGTCGACCAATGTCTTCATCGTCGTTTACGAGAACGGCCAGCTGACCACCAAGCTACCGGCTATGATCATCAGCAAAGATCCGCGTTCAGACCTGGCCATCCTTCAGTGCAAGGACTGGAAGCCGCCCGTAGGAGCACCTGCCGGCCCGCCGCCCATAGTGTCATCCTCGCAGTGCAAATTAGGCGCTCAGGTCTTCGTTCTTGGCTACCCCCTCCCCGGGACCGTCAGTTCCAACGTCAAGTACACCAAAGGCGACGTGAGCGACATGGCAGGACTGGACGACGACAGCAGCAAGATCCAGCACACCGCGCAGATCCAACCGGGCAACAGCGGAGGCCCGATGGCGTTGATGGACGGTCGCGTCATTGGTATCGTGGTGAGCTCGCTTAGCGAAGCCTATGCCATCAAGACGAGCGGCGCCCTACCGCAAGGAGTGAATTTCTCGATCAAGTCGGACTATCTTCTGACGCAGGCTTCGATTGCCGGAATCGAGGTCCCCAAAGGACTTCCCAGCAATGAGCCGGTGGACCACGTCAAGGCTTACACTGTTCAGATCATGTGCGAGAAGTAATAGCCTAAACTCATCATGGGATTTGATCCCATGATGAGTGGATGTCCGTTTGTGCTGGCGGGATTTACAGCCTCAATTCCAGAGTGCGCTGCTTTTACGATCCGGGGTATGTGTTCCCGCTACCTGAGGAACATCCATTCCCGATGGATAAGTTCTGGCGGGCTGAGGCGATGATCCGGGCTGCCGGCCTGCCTTCGCTCTCCGTCCATGGCATCGGGCCGGCGCCGTTCGAAAAGCTCTTACGGGTCCATACCGCCGGATATCTCGAACAGATTAGGACCGGAGCGCTCGACTCCATCGCCGCGCTCAAACTTGGTTTACCTGCGTCGGAGGCCCTGCTCACCCGCTCGCGTCTGGAAGTCGCCGGAACCCTGGCTGCCACCGAGGCCGCCCTAGCGGAAGGCCTGGCCTGTAACCTCGCCGCGGGACGCATCATGCCTTCCCGGACCATGGCCAAGGCTACTGCGTGCTCAATGACTTAGCCATCGCCATCCGCGACCTACACCTCTCGAGACCTGACCTCCGAGCCTTCGTCGTGGACACCGATGCGCATCAAGGCAACGGCACCCACGCCATCTTTGCCAGGGACCCGCGGGTCTTCACCTATTCGATCCACGTCGGCAAGAACTACCCGTCCATCAAGACTCCGGGCACGATGGACGTAGAACTCCCACGCTACGTCTCCGGCGACGCCTACCTCGAAGCGCTCGCGGGCAGCCTCAAGAAGCCCATCCATGATTTCGCGCCGGACATCATCTTCTGGATCGCCGGGGCCGACCCTCATGAGGACGACCGCTTCGGACAGATGAAGCTGAACGACGGACATTTCGCCGACCGCGACGAGTACGTGCTCAGCCTAGTCACCCAGGCCGGCATTCCCACCGTCGTCCTCTACGGCGGCGGCTACAACCGGGATCGCGAACACACCGCCCGCCTCCACGCCACCACTGTCCTTCGAGCCGCAGCTTACGCTTAAAAGGGTCAGGCCACCAGGTGGTGCACGACCCCGCCTACAGCTCCATGACTTAAGGGGCCAGGCCCCTCGTAAGGCCAAAGACTCCAGCTTTCGATAAATTTGGGTAGGTTTTAAGCCCTTGAAGAGTAAATTTATACCTATTAAAACTGTTAAAAACAAAGACATGAAAGCCTTCGGGTGCATAGCCATTCTAGCCTTCAGCATCTTCTTCTACTGGGCGTTGTTGACCTGGCTTCCCTATCCTTGGGGCATAATCGTGATAATTTTTCTATTAGGCATTGGCTCTCTCGCTCGCAGATGAATCAACTCAGGGGAATAGCTTGGATTTAATGTCGTTAAAACAGACGCCAAACAATTCATGATTAGCACCACTTTCTTCAGTCCTAACTGCGAGGATGAAGCATTGACTAGGGTCGACTCGATCATGGCCCATGGTAAATCGAGATTGATGATGGCCGTATGCTACGTGACGGCCTACGGGGTCACCGAACTACTCAGCAGGCACATAGAATACCTGATGAAAGACGGTAGCTTCATCATCGTTGGAGACTCGCCGCCTACGGACGCACGCGCCCTCAATATACTCGCGGAAAAATCCCCCGATGGATTCGCCCATGTGAGGTACTACAAGGCGAGGGCAACAGGCTTCGAATGCGACAGTCCTCGCATGTCCGGCCTAATGCACGACAAACTCATCTACGCTGACGACGGAATCACTGCTAAAGTCTGGAATGGTAGTCATAATTTCACGAAAGCCGCCCTTAACGCCATCAACATCGAAGCGGCCACGATCACGGAAGGGTTGATCAATGAGCCGTTCTTCCAAGACGTCCGTAAGCACCTGATGACCTTACGCGACATAAGCATGGAAGGACCTATCCCAGAGCCGGAACTCGAAGAAGGCACGCCGCTTATCTATCTGGAAGCAAGCGCGACCGAGAAAGACCTTGAGCAGCTAAGGACCGGAACAATCAACGTCGCGGCCCACTTCCAGCACGAGAATTACGACGAGCTGTGCACGCCTCCGAAAGTCGTCGACCCTCAAGTCCGGCTGTTGATTTACCGCTCATCTCAACTCACTAACAAGGGCCCAGTTGCCAGACCCATCGCGGCCTTCAAATGCAGCATCTTCCAGCAAGGCTACACCAAAAATCACGAATACCATAATGGAGATAACATCGATGTTCCCGATGTGAAATTTGATATCGAGGAAACAGACGGCCCAATGAGTCCGCTCAAGTTGGTAAAGCCAAGAAGAAGGCGAAGCTCTTGGACTGTTTGCGGCCTTACGATTCTCTCCGAAACAAGCATCGATGAGGAGGTGCACCTACCTCGCGCCGTGAAGCCACCACCTCGAATAACGGTTAATACGATCGACAGAAGGATCAGGCGTCTAACCGATTCAACCGAGCCGGAAGAAGTTGCTAAGCTTAAGATTCAAAAAGAACCCACGAACGAATTAAAAGTGCATGCCTACCCGGTCACACAGGCTTCCCTTGGACCAGTGTTGGAAGACATATTCCCTAAATCTCGTTATCGGATCAAATTCCGCAACATCTGGGGGCGATATCCCTTCATGCATGCCGGACAGTTTTACAAGCGTCGCCCGAAGCACCGCAGCAACTCAACCGACAGCGACATAACAGAACTATCCTGAGAAGACTTACTTGCGGTGCCTGGCTTGGTGGGCGGGGTCGGGGCGAAGATTGGCGTGAAGGTTACGCCCAGGAGTCAGATTGTTTCTAAATCCTTATGATAAAAAAGCGGCATTTTATTCACGCATTTAGCCTCAGCGCCGAGCTAGCAACGGACCGACCTCGTGTTCGGCTCGCGAATTGATATCGTATAAATCAAGCGAATAATTAGAAAGTGTGCTCGATATGATGAAACACAGAATCAATTTTTTGATTTTCACCTTTCTACTTTATCTCGTCTTGTGGGCTTTCTTAACCGACGGGTTCACCGACTACTCCCATATAGATAAAAGCTTAAGGAAAACAGATGGTTTACGCTACCTTTACGCCGTTGGCGTCGGCGGGCTCTTGCTTGGCCTAAGGAAAGCTTGGTACGCCTTGACGAAAGACAAAGAAACTCGCGAGAAAATGAAATTAGAAGAGGATGATTACGAACTAAGAATGTCCGGCTGGAATGGATTACTCGATTTAGGCCTCATATTCTTGGTCATTTGTTTTCTATTTGTAATCTCAAGAATACTTTCAGGCCAGTGGCCATGGGCTAATTGGAATTGAGTATAGTCCACCTCAGCCTCACCCACCCTGAAAGACTTCGCGGCGGTGCCAGGCGAGGTGGACGGGATCGGGGCGGAGGGTGGCTTGGGGCGCGAAGGAGAGCGGGCGGTCGTGAAGGTCCGCTAGCTTGAAGTGGCTGCCCCCGGGAAGGATGGATTCGGCGATGTCGGAATGGGCGACTTGGATGCGGAGGTTGTCATCGACGGTCCACAGGCCGGCGTCGAAGAGATCATGGGCCGTCGGGGTCAGGGCCAGGCCGTTATCTGGCGTATCAGGGCCACGCTTGGAGTGGGCATGGATGTGCGCGGCCTCCAGCGGCACGTAGGTCGACTTTGACGCGATCAGGCGGTAACCGGTCAGGGCGCAGGTGAAGTGGTAGCCCGAGATGACCGCGACCTTGAAACGGGCGTCCCGGCCCCGGCTGATCTGAACCTTGTAGGCCGCCTGGTCTTGGCGGACCTCGGATAACTCGTCCGAAGACGGCATTGGCATGCCTAGGGCGGCGAATAATGCCACTTGTTCGTCCGCGGGGAAGTAGGTGGCTACGATGCGTCGCCGGGCCTCCTGGCGGAAGCGGGGGTCCATGAACCTGGCCAGCAAGACAGTATCTAGGCGCACCACCCTCTCCTCGTCCCCCACATGGGTATAAATCCCATCAGAAGCCAGATGCCGGAATGGGAGATTCAGATCGATGGCATTACCCCGGCGCGGGGCGCATATCGGGGAATAGGACCGAAAACGAAGGTTCAGCTGGGCATCCTTATGCACCAGACCATCCGCAACAACCAGCCCCGCCTCGAACAAGTCCAAGATCGCCAACACCAACAACGGCTTATTCGGCGCCATCCCTTTTCGGTCCATGGCAACCTTCAGATTTAGCAACAGGTTCAAATGATTATCGAACATGGGTAATAACTACCAGTGGATTCACCCACACCACAACGAAAGATAAAGCGACCCTTGGATCGTCCAGCGCATGGGCTTCAGCTCGGCCGCATACCTTCGCAAACTACTATCTTCAGCCTAAGGGGTCAGGCCATACCCATACGCAGGCAGAACCTAAAACAGCGGAGAATACGCGAATTTAAGTTCAGTCAGAAAAAGGTACGGCCTGACCCCATGTTCGGCCCCCTTTCGCATTCACCCCTCAAGCAAGACAGCTCCACATTCCAATAAATACTCTGCGATCTGCTGATACTTCGCACCATCGCGCGTTGAATCGATTTCAGGGTCCGCTCCGATTGGTACGTATATGATCATGGAGACCCGACTTCGGGTAAGAAGGACGCGGTAACTATTCAACCTAGAGTCCAACTCCTTAGAGCCTCTTTGCCAATCATCGCCTTTAACATTATAACAAGCCCAGTTGCCGTCCTCCCTGCGCAGATCGAGATCCCAGCAAACCACTGCGTGGTCGATTTCTAGACCTTGAATTTGATATTGATTCTGGACTTCCTCCAACATGTTTGAGGAACGGATGTCGTTCGAAGGCCTCAGCATCCAATCAGCGATATCGGGCTTGTAGTCAGGCCTGATGCCATCGGCACGCAGTCGCTTACCTTGGCCGGCCGCCAATAGCCCAGCACGTTCATCAAATAAATCGAATTTCTGACGAATATGCACACGGCAAGCCTCCAGATTTCTGCACAGATGCACGCGAACGGGATAACTGTCTGCGGTGGAAGCCTCGATAACTGCCCTCGCAGCCGAAGGATCGTTTAGTTCGAGCACAGCCCGAACCCAGGGCTCTATGTTCGCACGGTTACGTACAGAGACCCTCAAGTGGGTGCCTTCCATCGTCTCTAACAAGTCAGTTCCTTCTAGCTCCACACACCCTAATTTAAGCTCGGGCAGCTTGGCTGACTCAGCGGAAATTGCACATTTCCACTTATATTCCTTGGCCGCCTTGAACCAGATAGAGGCTCCCAATTCTTTGGTGTTAATGTTTTGGTTGTGACCAAGCAGCAGGACGATGATTGCCCCGGGCCTCTTCATCATCTTTTCGATAACAAGGTATGCCTCATGCTTCTCTAATCTCTCTCGATTAACCTCCTTGCCTTCACTCAAGGTGCGTTGTGCTTCATCGAAGACTAGAATACGTCCTTCGGCCCCCGAATATTGCTGGCCCTCTTTGTCGCTTAGGAAGTTATGGGCATTCAAGATATTGAACGTCGTAGAATCCTCCACAAACCCATCATCGTCCCTAGGAAATCCGCCTAGCGATTCATCCCACTTCCTGTCCGATAGTCGCCTGTACGACCTGGATAACGACTCGGTAAGAACCTCTACAAGTGGCGCGTTACCCGTAACAAACACCGACTGCTTAATAAATTCACGGTCAAAAACCGTGTCTAATCCAACCAGCGTCTTACCAGCCCCCGGCTCACCGGTAACGAAGATCAAACCATTCTCCCCTCTTTTGGTAAAGTCATTGATCTTCTTCTTCACGGACTCGGAGCAACGAGCAATCGCCACAGCCGCCTCTTGCTGGCTCTTGATTGCACTAATAGCGCCAACTTCATGTCGTCCATATAGCGCTATCGCAGCATCAATGATCTGAGTCGAGGGTGAGAATGCCGAGGAATCCCATTCTTCAACTGAAGGGCATCGACCTACATTTCTTGAAAAGTTTAGGGCATTTTCGATTGTTTGACCCAAGTCCGACTCCGAGCAACAAAGCGGACGAGCGTTGAGCTCGGGCCTATTCGCGCTGAAACCTAACCGACCCTGCTCACCGACCTCCCCCTTCCGAGTGACGACAATAGGATAAACCTTCGGGCGGAGTTGTTGCGTTATGTCGTGGAACTCTAATAAGTTCTTAGCATACCGCATTGCCTGATCCTTGGCCAACTGTGTGACATCGCCACGTTTGAATTCGACCACAAAAATAGCACCTGGAGCAAGCAGGACGAAATCAATACGCAAACCACGACGCCGAAAGTTATATTCTGCAAGGATTCCTTTGATAAGTCCCAAACCAGGGCGAGAGAGAGCCTCCTTGACTACAGCAATTGTCGCTTCCCACTCCTCCTTCTGCTCTGATTCAATGCTATATCCGTCTTCACGTGCGGACTTATCTAACGCGAAGTAAATGTCTTGGAGCGACGTGGCCAGAAAAGCATCAACCGTAGATTTGTACCAGGCATTCATATTTAAAATATGAATGCCATGGTGCCGCTACCCGCAACGAGATACCGAATTAATACTAATGGTATAACCTATCCTAACTCGCAAAAATGGCCGTCAGTACACCTTAGCCCCGGCCTGATTAAAACTTTTGTCTGTTATTTCGCAGCCACAGCCCTAATCAACCAAGTAAGTGTCAGGCCGAGACTAAATCCACCTGACACCGATTCCGCACTTTATCGGCGCATTTAGTATCAGTAGCTAAAGAGTAACGACCTGACTCCGCGTTGGGCCCTCCCTTTAAACCTGGACTTCAGCCCGCTTGGACCGACCAAGCGGGGCCATAGAAAACTTTGGCGTCGCGTTCAATCATACTGTGAATTTTTTCGCGTGAAAGTACATCAAGAACGTAGACAGAGCCGTAGATGTTCATTTGCTTATTCGCAAAACGGATGAACTCGACGAATCCCTTGTCGGACTCGAAGGTCGCCTCGATTGCAGCCTCGATTCGCTCCTCATTCGCCTTGAAATACGCCAAGATCGAACGAGCAACATGTTGGGAGGCTCCGAACTTACGCAGGAATATACCGAACTGATATTCCTGCCGCGAAAAAGCGAATCGGGTAAGCTCGTAGCGCTTACCGACATCAGGCTCATCCATGTCGGCCGTCATATAAGCCGTCCACCAAAGTCGGGCGATGCCATGCCGGAAATAGCCCTTATGGCCAACGCGCTTCAGGAAGAAGCGGTCGTTGATTTTCTCGATGGCCTTGGTTTCGTCCCTGGCATCGGCGAGGGGCCAGCGCTTAAGCATGTAATCCTGGTAATGCTTAAAGGCAAAGGTGGACCAAA
>JACCDO010352650.1_pt1 | contig 10633 bp, 11 predicted proteins | sample 7446101 | NCBI WGS metagenome assembly JACCDO01 (sample SAMN15323440, study PRJNA562643) | freshwater metagenome | isolation source: river surface water | place: USA:Blue River Watershed | collected 2017-08-16
CCTAAGACCAAGACCTCACTCTGACTGGCGGACGTTTTGCAATGGTGTAAAAAACTGAAAGCCATAACTGAAAAGATTAAACTGCGCAGCATGCTAAGCTCCTTAGAATTACAGTTTAGAGTATAACAGGCATGCTGCTTACAATAAAAAGAGGCAAGGGAATTACCCTTGCCTCTGTTCAAGATAGCGGTATGCAAGTTAGGGAATCTTCAACCGCCCTCCTGGCGATTTGGCCCATCATAGGCCCGCACATCATCATCCATTCCCGAAAAGACTCACCATCAAGTCCGTCCTGCTCTACCAACACCGGTTTGTAACCAGTACATAGCCTATCGACACCGTGAGACGATACTTTAGCCTCAATAAGAAAAAGCTGCGGACCCGTGATCCGCAGCTTTCAAATAACCAGCTGTTATTACTTGAGTTTCTACATTTTTTGTGCCTTATTCGCATCTGCTTCAAAGCTCAAACGTCTGACCCTGCCTTTAGTTCCGAGAGCACCTAATGTTCTCCCATTAAAATTGATTTTAACTGCACCAGCATCATAGACCATCAGGTTAAGTGTTGACTTAAACTTAAATTGATAGTGACCAGGCTTATATTCTTCCGCGACTTTTTCCTTACCATCCCAATCTGCTTTCAACCGTACTCTTTCTAATACTTCAACTTCAACAACTTGCTCCGTTCCACTTGAAGTAATTGACACCTCTTCGACTTGCTTTTCAGGCGCAATACTCATAGCTGCTGGCTCAGAAACTGTTTCATTCACCTTAGCAACCACAACCGGTGCTGGTTCAACAACCGTCACCTTTTTAAGGGAAGGCGTCGTTACTGAATTCTTGACTTTACCTACCCCCCAAAGCCCAAGGCCACCAAGAGCGAGAATCAACATCGCTGCTTTCGTAAACACACCGCGGTAAGCCAAGCTTTTCACAGTGGACACGACCTTGAGCCATTCATCACTAGGAAGTCTTACAGGCCGGCTTTTTATCTCCACCTTTAAAACACTGCTAGGGTTTGGGACATCCCATACCGCATCAAATTCTGTCATGAATTCTCCGCTATCAACCCCGAAATGCTTAAGATAATTACTTACAAAGCCACGCGCAAAGACCTTTCCAGGAATTTGCTGAAAAGACCCGGCCTCTAGGGCTTCGATGTAATTATGATTAATACGCGTAATCTGCGCCAACGTATCAACCGTCACATTGCGGTCTAATCGAATCTTTTTTAATTTTTCGCCAAATTGGCGTTGTCTATCGTGCCCATTCAAGTCGTCTTGTTGCATGTCCTAACCTCTCCCCTCCTGTGAGAAATACTAGAGGGATTGATCGAACTTATTTAGAATCAGTGCTAGAATCAAAAAAGGATTTACACATCATATAGTTTATTAGACAAAGGGAGAGCCACTTCATGGTCAGTTATGTTAAAACATACAGCGTCGGAAGGTCTCTCTTAAAATTCGTCTACCTAATTATTAGTCTAATCCCCATTCTATCAGCATGTCAAACAACCCCTTCCCCAGAAGCCCAGAATTCGGGTAAAACGATTATCGAAGCACAAAAATCTCTTGTTAGAAACGCCTTAGACTCTGGAAAGCCTGAGACCGTAGTCGAAACTATGCGTTCCATGACGAGAGAATATCCCAAAGACCCCGAGGTGCAAAGTTTGATGGGCCTCACCCAGCTTTCGCTTAAAAATCCACAAAAAGCCGTCAAACACTTTAAAATTGCTTATAAATTAAAGTCAGATGTCGCGACAGGGCTCAATCTAAGTTCTGCACTTATCGAAGCAAATGATACAGATAACGCTACAAAAATACTACTTAAACTAACCAAACTTGCCGAAAAAGAAGACTATCGCTACAAAGAGCGGATATTCCATAATTTGGGATATACCGCACTTAAGCGCCGTGACCTCAAAAAAGCGGAATCCTGGTATCAAGCTGCCATTGACGAAAACCCCGCTTTTTTCCCATCTCATCTAGAATTAGCTAGAATTTACGAACAAACTAAAAGACCAACCCAGGCAATCACCGCTTATAAGCGTGCGATCGATTTTTGTTTGATCTGTTATGAGCCTGTTGAAGCCCTTTCAAAGATATATATCCAGCTCGGTAAAAAAGAGGACGCAAAAAAGCTCCTCACCCAATTTACGAAGCAAGAGGGAATCTCCCCTCAGGATCGCGACCACGCTCAAGCAGCTATAGCTCATACAAAGCTTTCTCCAAAAGGATAAAGGAGTAACCGTGTTCAAACAAGCTTTGCGCTCAACCCTCGTACTTGGCCTAGGGGTGTGTGCGCTAAATTCCGCAGGATACGCCAGTGACGGTAAGGTCGGAGAACTTCCCCCTATTGATAAGCGTTACCAGGTTCTTGAGACGTTAGCACGGGGGATGTACTACCTTGAAACCATGTATGTCGATGAAACCAAAGTCAAGCCAGAGGACCTCGCCATCAATGCACTGCGTGGTGTCACCGATAGATTGGACCCTCATACCGTACTCATGCCTAAGAAAGCGTTTGAGCAACTCACCATTGACACGCAAGGAAAGTTCGGTGGTGTGGGAGTCATCGTTTCGCAGGAAAATAACAAGTTAACTGTTGTGTCTCCCATTGAAGATACGCCTGCCTACGTTGCAGGTGTTAAGGCGGGAGATGAGATTATCGCCATTAACGGCCAAGATATACGAGCCATGAAAAGCAGTGATGCGGTTGAGCTAATGCGGGGGGAACCTGGCTCTGTCCTAAAACTTTCTGTCATCAGAGAGGGGGTAAAAGATCCCATCTCCTTTAGCCTCACAAGAGAGATCATAAAAGTTAAGTCTGTAAAAGGGGAGACTCTTTCGCAGTCTATTAAATATGCTCGCATTTCTAGTTTTCAAGAAGAGACGGCCGATGAGCTTGAAGCATTTTTAGCAAAACAAAAAGACATGAAAGGGCTTGTCTTAGATTTAAGAGATAATCCTGGTGGACTACTCGATCAAGCCGTTAAAGTCAGTGACATATTTATAGAGTCTGGATTGATCGTTTCAACTGTTGGGCGTGACCGGGCGAAAGTAGAGCGAGAATTTGCAACAAAACGCGGAACCCGTGCAGGTTTTCCAGTCGTAGTTCTTATTAATGGTGGCTCCGCCAGTGCCTCTGAAATCGTTGCCGGTGCCCTTCAAGACCATGAACGAGCTTTGATTATGGGTACTACATCCTTCGGTAAGGGATCTGTGCAAACCTTAGTGTCCCTACCTGATGGTTCAGGTCTGAAACTTACGGTGGCAAGGTATTTCACCCCTAAAGACAGGTCTATCCAAGCTAAGGGCATCACGCCCGACATTATGGTGCCCTACCAAGATAAGGGGAAAAAAGCAGCCGACGCCGGGAAAAGTGACGGCAGAAAAGAATCTGATTTAGAAGGCCATATTAATAGCGAAGACTTAAGTGACTTAGCTAAAGAAACAGATATCAAGCATTACACCAAATCTTGGCCAAAAGACCTTGGGGATGACAACCAAGTAGTAACTGCTTTCACTTATTTGAAAACATTATCGAAACAATCATCAAAAAAATAGCCCATTACTAAAGGAGCATTGCTATGGCAGAGGGTAAGCAAACTAGCTTTATGAGGTCGTTGTGTTTTGGTGAAATTGCTGAAGATATGGTGATCCCATTTCCAAAAATGAGGGCGGAAGAAAAAGAGACCCTTTCGCAGCTTAGAGATGCCATTAGCGGGTGGCTTAAAAATAAGGATGCAGATTTTAGAAAATGGGATGAAAAAGGTGAATTGCCCAACGAGTTTATTCAGGAGATGAAAGAGTTTGGTTTATTTAGCTTGGTGATCCCGGAAGCATATGGTGGTTTAGGCTTTTCAGCTACGGCTTATTCTAGAACCCTGCAGGAACTCGTGCAGTATGATAGCTCGATGGCAATTACTGCGGGGGCACATAGCTCCATAGGGATGCGGGGACTCCTCCTTTACGGAAACGATGAACAAAAGAAAAGATACCTTTCTAAACTAGCAACCGGAGAAATGATTGCCGCATTTTGCCTCACGGAACCTAACGCGGGTTCTGATGCAGCGGCACTCAGGACGAAAGCAGTGAAAGAGGGCGACTCGTGGGTGATTAATGGCGAGAAAATCTGGATTACCAACGGCGGAATTGCGGACTTCTTTACTGTGTTTGCAAAAACAGAGGGCAGCAAAGGAGGCATCACCGCCTTTATCGTGACACGCGACATGCCAGGTGTTTCAAGCTCAGGCCATGAAGACAAAATGGGAATTAGAGCAAGCTCCACAACCTCTGTCCGTTTTGATAACGTTAAAGTTGGTGATGCACAAGTATTGGGGGAGGTTGGAAAAGGCTTCAAAGTTGCAATGCATATCTTAAACAGCGGCCGCACAGGCTTAGGTGGTGGATGTGTTGGCATCATGAAAAAAATGATCGCACTCTCTACGAAACAAGCGACCGAACGCCAGCAGTTTGGACGATCAATTTCAGAATTCGGACTCATCAAACAGAAAATTGGACATATGGTCGTCGAATGTTACGCATCCGAAGCAATTGTAGCGATGGTTGCAGGCATCATTGATAGTGGAGCAGATGACTACGCAGTCGAAGCTGCCATTAGTAAAGTTTTCGCCTCTGAATGCCTCTGGCGGACCGCCGATGAAGCGCTTCAAATTGCTGCAGGGATGGGATATATGCGCGAGTTTCCCTATGAGCGCGCCATTCGCGATGCGAGAATTAACAGGATATTTGAAGGTACAAACGAAGTATTAAGACTTTTTATCGCGCTAACCGCCATGAATGATGTCGGCTCAGAGCTGAAAGAAATCTCAAAAACTATCGGCAGTGTCCTCGAAGATCCGATTAAAGGGTTCGGTATACTTTCAGACTACGCAAAACGCCGCGTAACGTACGCGACGGGCTACCGCAAGTCTACCTTTACTAAACTCCATCCCACCGTCAAACCGTACGCACAAGTGTTTGAGGAATGCTCAAGAAATTTAGCGGCAGCAGTCGATAGACTCCTACGCAAACACGGTAAAGCGATTGTCGACAAACAGTTTGCAACTAGACGCCTAGCCGACATCATGATTGATCTATTTGCCCTTGCAGCAGTACTGAGTCGGGTCAGCACATCCATTTCCGATAAAGGTTTAGCTGAATCCTCAAAGGAACTGGAAATTCTCGCGATCTTTTCAGGACAAGTCTCAAGACGAGTTCGTGGCAATTTCAATAAAATCGATGACAATGATGATGAACTCATCAAATCATTATCCGAACATGCATGCCAAATCGGTAAATTTGCTTGGGATAACCTCTAACGCCCAAACGAATCGTACGACCTAAATGCAATAGTCCAATAGTTCTCGACTCGCCCCATAAGTATGGGGCGACGGCGAGACTGACAAAATTTAAGGTAGTTTTGATAAGCTCGTTCATCATCAAAACACTTAATAATATTTTTGCAGTCTGCACAAACCATCATGGGATTAAATCGAACATGCATGGAAATTGTAGATACACAGCAACCAGGAATCGAACCGTGCAAAGCTTCTGCTTTAGAAGCTTCCTCACTATTCGAACTTTCGATGAGATTGTCAGCTAGGTGCTCGACCCCGTCACTCATCATCTCCACTCCACCACGTCAAATGTCACTATGAGTCCGATTGTAGAGGCTCTCGTCAGGTATTGCAAGCCCGGTAAGTGGTATAAGGTTAAAATTCTCTAACCCTAATAGCTGGCTAAGATTGACTAGGAACCCTTCCTGAACCTCTTTAAACGTAGGGGCGTTCCCCCCTAGCTCCCTTGTAATGCTTGTCACTCCACGGTTTTGGATACCACAAGGGACAACGGTCCCAAATAGTTCCAGGGAATTCTCCACATTCATAGCAATGCCATGCAAAGATGTACGGTCTTTTATGCGAACACCCACCGCACAGATTTTGTTGGCTCCCACCCAAACCCCTGGATAACTCTCATCACGCTTGCCTTCAATTCCCCAAACTTGAAGCGTACGGATTACAGCCTCCTCTAAAATCCATACATATTTCTTCGGCATCAAACTTAGGTGGGATAAATGCAGGATCGGATAAACTACGAGTTGCCCAGGCATATGCACTGTCACCTCGCCACCACGGGTTGTTCGCACGACTTCAACCCCAATCGTCGCAAAATATTCCTTGGAAGCTAAAATGTGCGAGAGCTTAGAGTTTTTACCTAAGGTAATCACAGGCCAATGCTCAAGCAGAATCACATACTGACTTTCCGGATTCGCGCATACTCTTTTATGGAGCTCGCCTTGCAGTGCTAAACCCGCACTGTAGGAGAGCTTTCCTGCTTGCACCACCGTCAACTCGACAGTCATAACCCAAACACCTTTGGGTCGCCTGCACCAGTGCGCAAAAGCTCTGGACTGCCACTGGTTAAATCTACAATAGTTGATTCTCGCCCTTCCAACTCCTGACCTAAATCTAAAATCAAGTCCAAGCCATGACCATACTTTTCCTCTACCTCGTAACCATATCGCGGAGACTCTGGAATGGATGTGGTTGCTAGTGGACGACCCAATCTATCTACCACCGCCCTTAGCAGTCTGCTTTCAGGAATTCTAATGCCAGCAATGCGACGTTTGTCTTTTAACTGCCGAGGAAGATTGCGGGTCGTATTGAGCAGCACGGTGTATGGGCCTGGCCACGCCTTCTTCAGCATCGCATAGGAAGCATTGTCGATGACAACAAAATCTGACGCCATCGATATCGATGAACAAATCAAACTGTAAGGAAGTGACTTTGGATGAGTTGGCTTTAATTGGGATAACTTATCCAGCGCTTTTTGGCTTTTAGCATCACATCCAAACGCCCAATTGAGATCGGTCGGATATGCAATCACGCCGTCACCCTCTAGGACCTCGAGCGCCTTTGCTAGATCGCGCTCAGAAGGAGGATCATCATAGGTATAGAGATGTATTGCCATCGCAGCTTAGGGCCTTTGACTTCTAATCAAACTCAAAAATTCGTTTCTAGTTTCCAATGTTTGAAAAGAGCCTAGCATAGAACTCGTCATTGTAAATGAATTTTGCTTCCCCACTCCACGCATCATCATACAAAGATGGTACGCTTCCACAACGACTCCCACCCCAATTGGGTTAAGATGTTCTTCAATCGCTGAAGCAATCTGATGGGTTAAGCGCTCTTGCACTTGTAAACGACGAGCAAAAATATCCACCACTCTTGGGATCTTCGACAAGCCAACGACTTTAGTCCTTGGAATATACCCCACATGACAACGCCCATAAAAAGGCAACATGTGGTGCTCACAGAGAGAGTAAATTTCGATATCACGTACGATAACCATATCTTGATAATCAACATCAAAGAGTGCGCTCTTTAATACTGCACCTGGGTCTTCTTTCGCTCCAGAAGTCAAAAACTGCAAAGAATCAAACATCCGCGCTGGAGTTTTAATCAGCCCATCACGCTCTGGATCGTCTCCGAGGTCTTTAATCAGTGATTTAATGTTTTCTATGTTGACTTCACGGCGTCGAGTACCCATGATTCCCCCCAGGTTCGTCAAGAGTGCCTCTTATAAGCTCCTTCCCAAAGGAAGGCAAGAAGATTGGGCTTCGAAAGGTAATCCACTAAAATGATAAAACTAATTTACACACCATGCCCGACGTTTGAGGTAGCCAAAACCCTTGGGCGATCGTTAATAGAAAAAAAAATGGCAGCTTGCGTTAATATACTCCCAGGCGTGACCTCCCTTTACTATTGGGATAACTCGGTCGTAACCGACAGCGAAGTCATACTTCTCATAAAAACCTCCTCAACCCAGGTCAAGACCGTCGAGGCTGAGCTTTTAGCCCATCACCCCTACGAAACACCAGCAGTTCTCGTGTTAAATATTGAAAACGTAAATGAAGGATTTTTATCTTGGGTAAAAGGGCAATTAAACCTTGCCACTTCCAATATCTGAGTCGAGAGATGAACTCTCTTCCACCCCGATTTTTTGGTAGAATAATTCATCAATAGTTTTCTTGATTAAGATCCAAAGCAACTCTCTATCACTACAACGGGCAAACAAACTAAGGGGAATCTGAAACCCACCTTTATCCTTACGCCCACCGCCGTAATGCTTACCATGCTCATCAGATCCGAATACATCTTTCAACCATTTATCTGGGTCAAGGGTGTGCGACTTGGTGCGGAGTGAACCATCAATAAACTGATTCCCTACCACCCCATATACCACCACGGTTTCGATCCCTTCCCTGTGGAGAAGATAGTCAGCACACTGGCCAATGCCATCGCGGTCTTCGTCACGTACGTACCCAACACCAGAAAACATGAAGGTACCGCGAATGTCCTTTCTTTGTAACGCCACCTGAGTCAAGTCCATCGTTTTCGCTGGGATGGATTGGTGTGAAATAAGGGATAGCAAATCCTTATCTACGAATTTTGCGAAATACTCACTTGCACGGTAATCGATGGGCTGGGCTGTAACAAAGTTATCGGTATCACTTCGAACACCATGCATTAATGCGGTTGCTATTTTGGTTTCTTCTGCTACGTTACCAGAAAAACGGATTGGCCCTTCAATCAGGTATTCCCCGTAAATTCCTGATGTTGATCCGGCAGATTCACGTATATCTACAAATCCACCATCAATCGTACCTAATGCCTTATGGTGATCAACAAACACTAGAAGCCGGCATTCAGGGGGAAGCTTAATCGGAAGATCAGGGTTTTGCGCATCATTCACCGCGTAATAGTCATAACCCGAAAGGTCAAACCTATCGTCATATTCCACCAAATCTAAATCAAGTTTTTTGACTAAGGCACGATTCTCATGATGTGAAATCGCTTCAAAATGAACAATCGTCGTATTGATATCATAATGCCTCGCAAACCATTGCAAACATAGTGCTGATCCAATGTTATCTGGATCTGGATAGCCTTTGATACAGATTAATAGCTTTTTACCACGAGCTGATTCAAGGGCGCCATGGAGACGTTCGCTAGCTGTTGGCGGAATTTCAGTTTCTAAATCTTCTGAATGATCTATATCAGACTCTGGAAGTTTTGTTGGCTTAGCAGTAGATACAGGCTTAGACGTCGCGGAGCTGCGAAGCGGCTGAGGCACAGTAGCCTTCTGTGCGGCTTTGACTGGACTAGGCATAGGTTTTATTTTCTCATCGATCTTTTTTTTCAAACTGCAGTCTCCTACCCCTGATCACCTTCCTTAACTCCTTCTAACAGTATCATAAGTTTATGGGAGGTAGCATCCCGTCAATTTAATAGCGCCCAAATTGCCTTGGGAGTAGGGAACGAGCTAAAAAAACAACCATTTTTTGTAAACCAATCTGACCCGGTAAGAATTGCAGCACCCTCCTTAGACCTGCCAAATTTTTGGCATACCGCTAGTTTTAAGCGGGGAGCTTTCTTAGACTGTAGATTCTTTAAACGTGACGCTAGCCCACTTTGATGCCAAGAATGGAATACCTCTAAAAAGGTTTCCTCTCCAGTAGGACTTGTAAATTTTAAGTCTGGTATGGCATAACACTCACCACCCAAATTTAAGACTTCGCTTGCTGGTTCCACCTTCCAGGTGGAATACCGCTTTTGAAATAATTCTGTGAAACCTGTGATTTCCTCGGGGATATACCCGGTATCCTGTTTGTAGTGACTAACTAAACCTGTTTTATCATCTAATTCGAGTTCAAAATCTCGGTTTTTAATTTGGAGAGTTGCATTTAGCCGCCACTTAGAGTGTTTAATTACGTGGGGAAAGAAATTAGCGATATGACTTCCATAGGTTTGAGCTTGCTCAAAAATGGACAGTGGTCCTGAGACCGTTAACTTTAAATCGCCATTGTGAATCTCTATCTCGGCAAGGAGTCTATGAAAGCGGAGATGCCTTAAAATAGCGCGCATCTCTAGGTAAGAGGGGGATAGAATTTCGAATGTAACCTTAGACGCACGGAGGAGCAGCCCCTGCACCTGTGCCACATTATATCGATGCACCAACCATTCCGGGGTGACCGTTTTAACACTCATAACTTTTCGCTGATCAGGGAGGTCACTATAGAGAGACGAACGTAATTCACTTACGTCAACCCCGAGTCCATGAGAAATCGCGTGATCATACTCAGCAACAGTCATTGTGGAGTTAGCATTTACCCGTATTTGTTGCGCTAACTCTAAGGCCTTCCACCGTAGTTCTAAGACTTTGCCATCATCCTCAGCTAGTTCACACTGTTCTAGCAGTAATTTTACTAAACCAGGGGTGTCGTGTGAACAACTCCCTTTAAGATCCTCTTCTAACTGACCTATGGGTGTACCCACACTCTTAGCCACAAGCATTACTAGCTCACTAGCATCGGCTTTTACTTCAGGGTTTTTAGCTGAAATAAAGCTTGGGTAAATTTTACCGCTGCGGTTACGAAATTTCAGAAGATCCTTGGTAAGCATGATGCTGCCTGCGCCTTTGATTGACAAACCATTCACTTGTGCCCTTGGAAACTAATTCATACAAAATAGCTTTTTTACCAGGGCGATGCCTTAAAATTCTGCCCAGCCGTTGCACATGTTCTCGCACGGCGCCACTACCAGAAATAACAACACCAATGCTTGCTTC
>JACCDO011229808.1_pt1 | contig 10633 bp, 9 predicted proteins | sample 7446101 | NCBI WGS metagenome assembly JACCDO01 (sample SAMN15323440, study PRJNA562643) | freshwater metagenome | isolation source: river surface water | place: USA:Blue River Watershed | collected 2017-08-16
CATAGTCGGCTGAATCAAAACACTGACGAATGAGTTGCTGGCACAGTGCCATGTCAAGCTCTGTAGAGGGTTTCAAGATTTCTCGGGTAATGGCTTTGGCTGCACCAATGGTAATGGGAGCGTTGGCGGCCAGCGCACTGGTGTATTCAAGCAGCAATTCGGGTAATTTATCGACAGCGCATACGCGAGTGATCAAGCCCAAATGAAGTGCTTCTTGCGCATCGATTTTTCGAGCGGTAAAGAACAGATCTTTGGCCGCACCTGGGCCAATGAGGTCCACTAAATTTTTCATGGCGGAGTAGCGATAGCCCAAGCCGAGTTTGGCAGCAGGCACGGAAAACACAGCATTGCTGGCGGCAATGCGCATGTCGCAACTGATGGCCACATTGACCCCACCGCCAATACAAAAGCCTTGAATACAAGCCAAAGTAGGCTTAGGAAAGTTGTAGATGCTCATGAGCGCTGTTTCGGCCATGTGCTCGTATTTTTTAACGGCTTCTTGTGCTGCGCGCATGTCTTCAAATTGTGAAATGTCGGCGCCTGACACAAAAGCTTTTTCGCCAGCGCCAGAAAAAACGACCAATCGGACACGATCATCGTTTTCGGCCAGCGCCAACAGTGTTGGAACCGCTTCCCACATGTCTACCGATAAGGCGTTGTGTCTTGCAACATTGTTGAACCGAATGTGCAAAGTGGTTTGATCAAGCCAGCTTTCGACGCGGTCTGTGGGGGATGTGTAAGTGACTTCAGACATCAATAAACTCCAGTGGATTTCAAACGCGCTAAGTCTTCTGACTTGAGGCCAAGTTCAGCCAAAATTTCTTCGCTGTGTTCGCCTCTTCTAGGCGCTGAACGCACAATTTTGCTGGGGGTTCTTTCCAGTTGCACAGGTTGTCCAACCATCTTTTGCGGGCCTTGGTGCACAGACACCACATCTTTCACCATGTTGAGGTGTTTCACTTGCGGCTCTTCAAAAACCTGGTCCATGCTGTTGATCAAGCCGCATGCCACACCGCCTTCGTTGAGCTTTTCAATCCAGTAGCTGCAATCTTTCTTGGCCAAGCGTTCGTTGATTTCTTGGTTCAGGGCATCTCGATTCACAGAGCGGCTCGGCTTGTCGTGGTACCTAGGATCGGTGGCCCATTGCGGGGCTTCCAAGATGTCGCAAAAACGTTCCCAAATTTTGGAGCCGAACACCGCAATGTTCATGTAGCCATCCTTGGCTTTGTAAACGCCGGTGGGAATGCTGGTGGGGTGAAAATTTCCCGCTTGTGTGGCCACTTCTTGATCGATCAGCCAGCGTGAAGTTTGAAAATCCATCATGTACACCATGGCTTCCAACAAAGAGGTGTGCAGCCATTGACCCTGGCCGGATTTTTCTCTCTCGAGCAATGCGACCAAGATGCCTTGCGCCGCAAAAATACCTGCGCACAAGTCGGCAATGGGAATACCAACGCGCATAGGACCTTGGTCGGACAAGCCGGTGACCGACATCAGGCCGCCCATGCCTTGAGCAATTTGATCGAAGCCGGGTCGGTTTGCGAGTGGGCCTGTTTGGCCAAACCCAGAAATGCTGGCGTAGACCAAACCCGGGTTGCTGACTTTTAAGCTTTCGTAGTCGATGCCCAAACGAAACTTGACATCGGGGCGGAAGTTTTCAACCACCACATCGGCCTTGTCGATCAACTGCTTCAAAATTTGAATGCCCTCGGGCTCTTTCAAATTCAGTGTGATGGACCTTTTGTTGCGGTGCGTGTACTGGTAGTCAGACCCTTCCTGACCGCCCAAAGTGTCATCGCCACGCATGTGCTCCGGCATTTGAACTTGCACCACATCGGCCCCCCAATCGGCCAATTGCCGGCAGGCTGTTGGGCCTGCCCGCACTTGTGTTAGGTCGATCACTTTGAATCTGGCCAGAGCGGCCGAAGCAGGGTTGTGTGGCATGGGCTCAAAATATTTGAATGAATTCAAAATATTATGAGGATTTTTGATTGAGAAAATCTCATGTAGCACACACCAAAACACACGGCAAAGGGTTTGCCATGTGTGCCGTCAAACCATTAGGTGCTTGCTTTGATCTCTTTGGCCGAAATTTGATATTTGAAGTCATCCGGCGCATACGAGTCAAAGCGGCCTTCGTCATTCTCCCCAATGGGGTACATGAAGAAGCCAATTCGATCACCTTTGCTTTGGGGTAGCGTCAGGTCATGCGCTGTGTTGTAGGCCATCCAATTGCCTTCCCAACCACCAAACAGGGTGTTGTAAACAGGTTGAACCACCGGGTGCTTGGTCGACTTGAGCCACTCGGGTGTTTCTAGACGCATAACCTTGGCCACATCGGCGGGGTCCATGGCCATCCAGCCCTGACCTTTGACATAGGTTTCGGCGCGGCAGTGTTGGGCGCCCTTGAGGCTGGCTGGATTGCCAGACAACTCTTTGTAACCAAATGCTGAGGGCACCAAGCGAATCCCATAAACATCGCGTGCAGGTATGCCCACAGAGCGGCAAAGACCTACAAACAAGGCATTGATGTCGGCGCACTTACCGCCCAAGTTGCCAGTTTCCAGCATGGTTTTGATGTCGCCTTCGCCACAACCACGTACCTTAGGTTCGCGCCATGCATTGGCAACCACCCAGTCGTAGATGGCGCGTACCTTTTCAAGATCGGTTTTGGCGCCTTGGATGGCTTTTTGTGCGGTCGTTCTGACAATGCCATCTGTGGGCAGTAAGTGTGTGGGCCGCGTGAAGTATTGCAGTGTGGCAGCATTTTCTGCGGGAGCGGGAGCTTGGCCTTGTGCAATGGGCGCACGGCTTTGCGTTTGTACCCGGTTGGTGATTTCAAGGTAGGGCTTTTCAATGTTGGCAGCAAATTCTGCGTACAAAAATTGAACACCTTGCAGCCCATCGCTGCGCATGCGTGTGATGCCGTTGCTGACGAATGAACTAGCGTCAGATTTTTGCCAATCAGTGTTCACACTGGGCACAGGCAGCCAAACACGTGTGATGCCGTTGGCCTTGACAATGTCGACGCGGGTGGTGACTTCAAAGGTCCGCCAGTCGCCTGGTTGGGGGTTGAAGGTGCGAGCGGCAGGTGCAGATGTTTGAGCAGAAGCTGAGTGCCAAGGCGCCAAAGAAAGGGCGCCAAGAGACGCAGCGCCCTGAAGAAGGGAGCGACGAGCGGGGGTCATGAAGAGAACTCCGAAATAAAGGTTAGACCTGTCGGCGCATAAGAGCCTGCGTTTTGAATGCGTTGTGGCATTCGCAGTCAGACAATGCCTCGAAGGCAGGTCATTGCACAACAAGAGCGTCGTGCAACCGCTAGATTATCGCAGGCTGTCGACCCAAGACTGCGCCATGCTGGCCGACCAATCAACTTCGCCCACGATGCGCCACTGAATACGACCAGAGGGCCCCACCAACAAGGTGGTGGGAAAGACTTTGACATCAAATCTTTTTGCCCACTCGCCTTGAGGGTCAGGAATAAGGGGCAGGGTGATTTGATTGTTTTGCATGAAACGCTGCGCTCTGCTGGCAGGTTCTTTGACATTGATGGTGAGCACCACAGTTTGCTTGGGGTCTTGCAGGTCAGAGAAAACTTGCAATGTGGGCAATTCTTCTTTGCAAGGTGCACACCAAGTCGCCCAAAAATTGATGACCAGTTTTTTGCCCTTCAGGGATTCCGAGCTGATGGCTTGGCCAGTGCTGTCTTTGAATTCAGCGATGAGTGGCTTGGAATTGGCCGGCCAGGGCGTTTTCTCAAATTGTGCAAAGGCAAAATGCTGTGTCAGCGTGAAGCAGGCAGCTACGAGGCCTACCCTCAAGGAGATCAAGGTTTTTTGGGGCAAACAGGCCAGCCATGGATTGTTCATCGCAATACCTTAGGTCTTGGCCAAGGCTTGCGCCAGAAGTGTCATGCTTTGATGACTGCGATCCATAGCGCTGATGACTTGCGCTTGGTCGATTTGATCAAAGTTGCGTTGCATGGACGCAAAGTAGGTGGGGTCGTAATGCGTGATTAACAAATCTCGCACCACTTTTTCAATGTCGCCAGACATGATCATGCTTTGCCATTCTTCCACCACTTGTTTGCCGCGAATGGCCACCAGCGCGTCAAGGCGTTTGCAAAATAAGGCGGGATCTTTGACAAAAAAATCGTAGTCTTCCATGAGCAGCAAAACACGTTCATCGTCTGCGAGCTCGAGCTTGTAGCAGGGACTGGCGCGCATGGCCATGATCAAAGATTCAGGCACTGCCAAGTTACCAACTTTTCTGCTTTCGGATTCAATATAAACAGGTTTGTGAGGGTCAAAAAGCCGAAGTTCATTCCAAAGCAAGGTGTCAAAGTGCTTTTGACTGGGCTGCGGTTGCCCCGGCACAATGCCCAAGACCGAACTGCGATGATTGGCCAATCCTTCTAAATCCAAGACCTGCGCACCTTGCGCACGCAAGCAATGCAACAACCTGGTTTTGCCAGCACCTGTGGGTCCGCAAATGACACGCCATGCCAAGCGCTGGACAAGCGGGGGAATGGCTTCAATGACCTGACTGCGAAAAGCTTTGTAGCCGCCCTCGATGATGCTGACTTTGAAACCAATCTGTCCCAAAATCAAAGCCAAGGAGCCGCTGCGCTTGCCGCCGCGCCAGCAATAGACCAAGGGTTGCCAATCTTTGGGAAGGTCAAGCACATGCTGTTCGATGTGCTGTGCAATGTTGGCTGCCACCAGCGCTGCACCGCGTTTTTTGGCTTCGAACGGGCCTACTTGTTTGTACAGGGTACCAATGACGATGCGCTGTTCGTTGTTCAGTGAGGGCCAGTTGATGGCACCTGGCAAACGATCAAGCGCAAATTCGTCTTCGGTTCGTGCATCAATGATGGCACTGTAGCCACCGGGCGAGCCGATGGGCTTGGCCATGCGCAGCATGGCATCTTGGGCGCTGATGGGTTGGACGCTCACGCAGCCCCCACTATCTGGACGCGGAGGCCATGCGTGGATGCGGGGCAAACTTGACCAATGACGGCGGCGTGTGCAAAGCCATGCTGTTGAAACACAGCCATCACTTGAGGTACTTCTTCGGGTGCACAGGCTACCAACAAGCCACCGCTGGTTTGCGGATCGGTCAGCAAGCTTTGGTCGACGGCTTGAAACTGAGGTGGCAAGGCCACTTCAGCGCCATAGCCTTGCCAGTTACGGCCAGAGGCACCGGTGATGCAGCCTTGCTGCGCCAAATGTTTGACGCCAGGCAGCAATGGAACTTGGTCCCAATCGAGTTGAATGGTGCACTTTGCGCCGCGTGCCATTTCTAGTAAGTGACCTGCCAATCCAAACCCAGTGATGTCGGTCAGGGCATGGACGCCTTTCAGCTTGGCCAAGTCCGGACCTGCGGTATTGAGTTGAGTGGTGTTGCTGATCATGGCTTTGTAGCCTTCGTCGGGCAGCATTTCTTTTTTGAGTGCGGCTGACAAAATGCCCACGCCTATGGGTTTGCCCAAAATGAGCAAATCGCCTACTTTTGCGTCAGCATTGCGTTTGATGTGGTCGGGGTGCGCCAGTCCCAGTGCCACCAAACCGTAGATGGGCTCTACGGAGTCGATGGTGTGGCCACCTGCAATGGGAATACCTGCAGCGCGGCAGACACTTTGACCCCCGTCCAAAATTTGGCCAATGACACTCAGGGGCAGCACATTGACGGGCATACCCACCAAGGCAAGTGCCATGATCGGTTGCGCACCCATGGCGTAGACATCCGAGATGGCATTGGTGGCAGCGATGCGTCCAAACTCAAAGGGGTCGTCCACGATGGGCATGAAAAAATCGGTGGTGGCCACCAGCGCTTGGCTGTCATTCAGCTTGTAGACGGCTGCATCGTCGGCGGTTTCAATGCCGACCAACAACTCGGGTGGCAAAGGCATGGCGGTGGTCGAGCGAAGAATTTCGCTCAGCACACCAGGGGCTATTTTGCAGCCGCATCCGCCACCATGTGACAGGCTAGTAAGACGAGGGCTGTTTGGGGTTGCTTGGGTCATTCGTTCAATCGCTGGTTGGCCCTGCTCAAACGCAGGGCATCACTTGAAGTGTCTTCGATTATGGCAAACCCGACTTGGAGTGCAGCCGTTTTCTATCAACAATGGGATGGTTTCCAAGGTCTGCCATCTTTTGTGTTGGCGCTTGACGGTTTTTGACACATCTTTTGAGAGACACAACATGAAAAATGCCTTATTGACTGGCTTCAAAGCGATCACGCTGACCTTTGCCTTGAGCCTTGCGGGCCTTGCCAGCGCCAACGAAAAATTCCCAAGCCGTCCTGTCACCTTGGTGGTGCCCCAAGCTGCGGGGGGCGCCAACGATGCCATTGCTCGAGTAGTGGCTCAAAAATTGTCAGAACAGTGGGGGCAGACCGTGCTGGTGGAAAACCGGCCAGGTGCGGGTGGCAATGTCGGAACTGCTTTTGCAGCCAAAGCCAAAAACGATGGCTACACCTTGTTGGTGAATGCGGACAGTGCCCAGGTGATTAACCCCTTCTTGTATGCCAAGACAGGTTTCGATTCGGTCAAAGATTTTGACCCCGTGGCACCTTTGGCCAAAGCGGGTTATGTGCTGGTGGCCAATCCTTCTTTGCCCGCCAACAACGTCGCTGAGCTCATCGCCCTGGCCAAGTCAAAACCGGGCGCTTTGTCCATTGCTTCTGCGGGCAACGGCACCTTGAACCATTTGATTGGTGAGATGCTACAAAAAGCCACCGACATTCAGCTTCAGCATATCCCCTACAAAGCGGCGGCGGCGGCTGCAACCGATGTGGTCGGGGGGCAGGTTCCCCTGTCAGTCCAGAGCATGCCTTCTTCCATTGCATTCATTCGAGCAGGGAAGTTGAAGGTTTTGGGTGTGGTGAACGAAAAGCGTTTGGCCGCCTTGCCCGATGCGCCCACCATAGGCGAGACTGTGGCGGGTTTTGGTGCCACGCCTTGGTATGGCATGTTTGCCCCAGCGGGTACCCCCAAGAACATACTGTCGCAAATTCAGAACGATGTGGCCAAAGCGCTAGATGCAAAAGACGTGCAAGACCGTCTGGCAACCTTGGGTTGCGAGCCCTTTAAAGGCACTGGCGATCAGTTGGCACAAATTGTCAAATCCGACATGGTCCGTTGGGCCAAGATTGTCAAAGACTCTGGCGCTAAGATCGATTGAAAAGCCTCAGGATTCCGGCCTGTTGGATTCTTTTTAAACGGCGCCTTGTGGGTGCGTGGGGTCAATCCACAGCACCTGTTCTGGTTTTTCGATGGGTTCAATGTCTAAGTTCACAGAGACGGCCTGACCGTCACTGCGGCACAAGACGCATTCCAAAACTTCGGTGGGGCTGGCGTTAATTTCTTGGTGTGGCACGAAGGGTGGCACGTAGATAAAGTCACCAGGACCCGCCTCAGCCGTAAATTCCAGTTTGTCGCCCCAGCGCATGCGGGCACGGCCTTTGATCACATAGATCACGCTTTCTAAGGGGCCGTGGTGATGCGCGCCGGTTTTTGCATTGGCATGAATGGTCACCGTTCCTGCCCACAATTTTTCTGCACCAACCCTGGCAAAGTTGATGGCCGCTTTGCGGTCCATGCCCGGGGTGGAGGGCACGTTGCCATCCAGTTGATTGCCAGGCACAACGCGAACCCCATCGTGTTTCCATGGGCTTGATGTTGTTGATGCGTCATGTGGGTGGTGATGATTTGTCATAAACTAATTGTTAATTAACTGGTGGTTATTCAACTATAGGTTGAATAACTGGTTGTTTGCAAAATTGACTTGACCTTAAGACTAATTTTGCTTCAGTTCGTGAGTGTTTGTACAGCCATTTTGACGAGGCGTGATCATTTTGAGTTAGTCTGATGTTTTTGCAGTTTCACTGAACCCTATGACTAGACAGGCAGCACTCCAACGCGCGACTTCGGTGTTTGAAAATGGATCATTCAAAGAAAATTTGCGCCGCAGAATTGAACGACCCACAGAAAGCCAAAATCCAGCCAGGGCAGCAGAGCTCCCGGCCTACCTCACGCAAGACTTGAAGCCTGCGCTAGAGGCCATGGGTTTTCAATGTCAGTTGATAGAACATCCCAAGGCCAAAGCACCGTTTTTGTTTGCGCAAAGGCTGGAAGCAGCAGATTTGCCCACAGTATTGGGCTATGGCCACGGCGACGTCATTCGCGGTTTAGAGACGGAGTGGCGCGACGGGGTATCGCCTTGGACGTTGACTGAATTAGAAGGCCGCTGGTACGGGCGCGGCATTGCTGACAACAAAGGGCAGCATTCGGTGAACTTGCAAGCCATGGCGTGCGTGTTGGCTGAACGCGGTCATTTAGGGTTTAACGCTAAATTCATCATCGAAATGGGCGAAGAAACGGGATCGCCAGGACTCAAAGAGGTTTGCGCCGAGCATGCCGAACTGCTGAAGGCGGACTTGTTGATTGCATCTGATGGTCCACGTTTGCGCGCAGACCGTCCCACCATTTTCTTGGGCTCTCGCGGTTGCATCAATTTTGACCTGAGCATTGAATCCCGGGCCGGTGCCCATCATTCGGGCAACTGGGGAGGATTGATTTCTAACCCTGGCATTCAATTGGCCCATGCCATTGCCAGCTTGGTCTCAGATCAGGGTGAAATCAAAGTGCCTGAATGGCGTCCTAAGGCTTTGCCAGACGCTGTGAGGCGTGTACTGGCCGACTGCGAAGTAGATGGTGGTGCAAACGGACCTGCCATCGAACCCGAATGGGGTGAGCCTGGACTCAGCCCTGCTGAACGCGTGTTTGGTTGGTGTTCTTTTGAAGTCTTGGCCTTTAAAACAGGCAACCCTGAGAACCCCGTCAATGCCATTCCGCCCAAAGCGAAGGCAACCTGCCAATTGCGCTTTGTGGTGGGCATTGACAGCTCTGACATCTTGGATGCCTTGCGACGCCACCTGGACCAGCATGGCTTTGGTTACGTCAAGGTTGCCGCTGCCAGAGATGAAATTTTCAAAGCCACACGCATTGACCCGGACGATGCTTGGGTGAGCTGGGCCGCAAAATCATTGCAAACCACAACACTGAAAAAACCGGCAATTCTGCCCAATTTGGGCGGCTCTTTGCCCAACGACATCTTCACAGATGTCTTGGGCTTGAAAACCATCTGGGTGCCTCATTCTTACCCTGGCTGTTCTCAGCACGCGCCCAATGAACACCTGCCGCCAGAATTGCTCAAAGAAGCACTTCAAGTCATGACAGGCTTGTATTGGGATTTGGGATCTACCGATACACCTCACGTATCAAATGCAACTTAACTTGGAAACATAGGACAAGCCATGAACGCTCGCTACGATTGTTATTGCAAATTGTCAGATTTGTTGGGTTCCCAAGATTCCTGAAGCGAAGCCAGACGCCACTTGCACAGATTTCCCGAACTTTCTTTTCAAGAAAAATCGACTGCGCAATGGGTGGGCGATCAATTAGAAGGATGGGGATTTCAAGTGACCCGCAACGTGGGTGGGCATGGTTTGGTTGCCACTTTGAAAAACGGCGAAGGCAGAGGCATTGCGCTAAGGGCTGACATGGATGCTTTGCCCATTCAAGAAGAAACCCAAAAGCCTTACGCCAGCGAACATGCTGGCACCATGCACGCCTGTGGACATGACGGCCACACAGCCATGTTGCTGGGTGCGGCCCAACACTTGGCCAAAACCAAAAACTTCAAGGGCACCGTTCACTTGGTCTTTCAGCCGGCTGAAGAAGCAGGCAAGAACAGTGGCGCGCAGCAAATGATTGCCGACGGCCTCTTTGAGCGCTTTCCTTGTGATGCTATTTTTGGCATTCACAACCATCCTGGTGTGGATGTCGGCACATTCATGTTTGGCGCTGGCGCTTTCATGTCAGCCTCAGACACTTGTTACATCAAGGTCAAAGGCAAGGGTGGGCATGCCGCAAGGCCTCACCAAACGGTTGACCCTGTGGTCATCATGGGCAGCTTGATCATGGCCTTGCAAACCGTGGTGTCCCGCAACATTGACCCCCTTCAAACTTCAGTGGTGACGATAGGCACCGCGCATGCAGGCAGTGTGTCCAATGTCATTCCAGACACGGCCAATTTGTCACTCAGCATCCGTTCGTTCAGCCCTGAAGTGCGTGAACGTTTAGAAAAACGGATTACGGACCTTGTGACTGCCCAAGTGGCCTCTTATGGTGGTGAGGTTGAAATCATTTACGAACGCGGCTATCCCGTTGTCATCAACAGTCAAGCTGAAACGGCGTTTGCTCGGCAAGTGGCCGTGGAGTTGGTCGGTGAAGAGAAAGTGGTTTTCCCCTTTGGTCCAGTCACTGGCAGCGAAGACTTTGCCTACTACCTGCAACACAAACCCGGCTGCTTCTTGCGCCTGGGCAATGGCACCGACAGTGCTTTGTTGCACAACCCCAAGTACGATTTCAACGACCAAAACTTGTCGTATGGTGCCGCTTATTGGACGCGTCTTGTCGAGCGTTTCTTAGACGCAGCTTGAACATTTATCCCCATCATTTTTTCAACGGAAACTTTATGACCATTTCGATGTACCAGGCCAGCGTGCCACGTTTGATCAACGGCTTGACCAATTTGTCTCACATTTTGGGCAAAGCCCAAGCTCATGC
>JACCDO010464694.1_pt1 | contig 10632 bp, 15 predicted proteins | sample 7446101 | NCBI WGS metagenome assembly JACCDO01 (sample SAMN15323440, study PRJNA562643) | freshwater metagenome | isolation source: river surface water | place: USA:Blue River Watershed | collected 2017-08-16
ACACCCAGCAAATAGAATAAATGTAACCAATATTAATCCTAATTTTTTCATTTTATTTAATTATTATTGTTGTTTTACCTACTTGGGATTTGTTTCCATCCTCCAATAGCAAGTATAAATATGAGGCAGGTAACGATTTTGTGTAAAGTGTTAATTTATTTTCACCGGCTTTGCCTGTAAATCTTTCTCGTGTCACAACTTGTCCGGTAGATTCATTCCCAATAGTTAAGGTATAAACACCAGCATCTTTTAACGTAAATTTAATTTCTTGTCCATCAGTTACAGCCGATTCCTTAACATCAAATATATTTACATTAGCCGGCGGTAATGGGGCTGGTAAATCTACCTTCGTACATCCAACCAATAAAATCAACGATATTAATATTATCTTTTTCATTAAAATTGAAAGTTTGTTCCTATCATAAATAGGATTGGGTTACTCTTTTTATATCCAACCGATTCACTTAACCTATCCCAAGTTGTGTTATATCTAACATTGGTATTCAACACAAATCTTTTAGTTATTTTCCAATTCATAGATACTCCATAATATAAGTCCAAATTGAAATCATCTAGATATGCTAAATCCGATTCAGTACCATCTTTGAATACTTTATATACATCACTCATTGCGAATACTTGTGGTGAAATATCCACTCTTTTTGTTTTCAATGTATATGTGTACATTACCATACCTCTATAAGTAAGTTCGGATGATGCTGGCATTTGTGGATATATTAAATCTTTAAAATCACCATTTTCATCTACCGTATATTTTCCTTCCCACTCACCCTGATAAGTTCCCCAAAATGATTTTGATGCAGTTAAACTATATCCAAACGTTCCCCATTTTTTAGTTCTAAAGACATCAATAAATGATAAGTTAATATCTTTTTGGAAATCAAAGTCCGTAGAATAAAATGTTTGTATCGTAGTTGTTCTTTTTTCTGTATTTTTACTTAAACCATAACCCACTCCATAATATTTCCATAAAGGATTTATTGATGCTGCGAATGTATGCCCCCATTTTCCATTTGCAGATGATTTACTATATCCCAAATTAAGAGTAGTTGATACTTGCTTACCGATGATACCAATTGAAAGGTTTGATGATGATAGAACATCTTTTGAGAAATCGATATAGGATTGTAATATACCTACATCGTTCCAATCATCACTCTCTCCAAATAGTTCCTTTGCTGATAATTGTAATGTATCGGGTGTTTGTGCGTTTGATAAAAATCCAATACAAAGTAAAAATAATATGGTTATTAGTTTTTTCATTTATATAATAAATTTAATATTTTACTTTTGTACTCTCTGTAAAAAACTGATTCGATACTCCACCACATAAGTTCGTCTTTTCTTTTTCTATATTTTTCGTCAAATATCCATTTTTCAGTCTCAATATCATCTATTAGATAAGACACTTCCATATCTACTTCTTCTTCTTCTCTTCTAAATTGATTATACCAACTACTAGGAACTTGAATAAAACACTTAACATTTACAATTTTATATTTACCCGTGTGAGAGATAAAATTCTTCATCTCATTATAGTCAAATGATATATTCATAATTTTTAGTTTACTTTTATTTTTAGTTGCTTACCATCTTTATTAACCGCATCCGTTGAACTAACTGAAATCAATCCTAGCACATTTATAATAGTTTTAGTTGGCGTAAACATAATTCTATATTCCGTTGTATTATCTAATGTATTACTTCCATCGGTTATCAATGAACCCACATTAATGTAAGTACCTTTATTAGTTCCAAAATTCGTAGGTGAACCTTTTGTTTTAAATTCCACACCATCAAACTTTAATACAGAATTATCATAGTTTAATTGAAATTGTGTACCAACCAATTCGTTTTGTAATGGGTTTAATGAAATATATGCATAAACCTTTCCATTAACTAATTCAGTAAGTATAGAAGCTTGAATATCAGTTGAAACTACATTAGTTGTTAAACTCATACTTCTAATTGAACTATTTGCAATACTACTTACACTTTGTTGTGCAGAATGTGATAGGTTTATATCTCCTACCCAAGTTGCACTAACATTATAAGTGTTATTAAGTGTACCACTATTCAAACTAAATGGAAACAAACTTCTCGTTGAATTAAATTGCGTACTCCAATTGGATTTTGTAATTGCATCATAATCAGATTTACCATATAGTTTCATTAAATAAGTTAATGTCGAATATTGTGTAAGCGGTTGAACTCCTGTAAGATGTTGTAGTAGTTTATATGTATCCGATTCATTAAATATCCCATTACCATCTACATCTGCGTTCATAAATTGAATACCCGATGTAAACTCTAATCCACTTTGGTCTCCAAATATACCACCATTTGATAATTCTTTAAATGCCAAAAACACATCTGATACAGTTACAATACTATTATACAAAGTGTTTAGTTCGGTTTGATTGGTATATGATAAATCAACTCCATGTTGTTTGTAACTTTGAATTGGTGAAAATGTAAATTCTGCTTGCAATCCATAAAATCCACCACCATTTCTAATGTTAGCAGAATACGATGAGCCTGCAAAATTGAATTGTGTTGTTGTGTAAACATAAACTTCAGTCCAACCATTTGGGTCATAACTACTATATGTTACAGGCCCATTCCATAAATCAAATAATTGTAAACTACTGATTGATGATGGTTCTGATAAAATACCTGTTACTTCTCTACTATCAATTCCAATTCTATATCTTTGATTAGTCGCATCATATTCATAAATCACACACCATTCTACCTGTCCAGCGGTTGTAGATGCTTTAGTACCACCATTTGATACCTTTACAGTATCTAAATCATTTGTTAAATCAACCTTTCCTAATCCACTCAATGCTCTTGATGTGTTAGTTGTTGTACCCCACACATTGTTTACATAAGTGTTTGCTTTTGCTGAGAATTTAGTTTCATCAACATTACTACCAAAATCAATGTTAAATCTTGCAGTTAAAACATCTCCATTTGTATGTGTTACCGAATTGGTATAAAACTCCGTAAATGTTGCATTATCAGGATTAGTCCAAGTTCCAAATTCAATTACATATGGATTTACAAAACCATTGGGCAAATCATTCCATTGTGTTCCATTCCATTTCGTTACCGCATAATCTTCGTTACCACTATTGTTTGGTTCACCACCTGCCCAGTTGTTATATTGCCCTTGTATGTTTCCGGCAGTTTGTCCGTTTGATGTTTTGATTACCGTTCCTAATTCAGGCCCAGCATCAATCACCCATCTACCTTCGGTTACTTCATCGGTTAGTGCGAACCATATTTGATTTTGAGGAACATTATTATAAATGAAAGCATCTTCATCCGCTGAAGTGATTGTTACCAAATATCCCTGTTGCCCTTTGAATGTTTGTTGTGATGCGAGCGTTCTAGCATTTGTATAAGTTGCTCCGGTTGATATTGGTCTATAAAAGTGTCCGTTTACACCATTATAAAAATATCCCGTTGGATTAACAGTTGCTGCTACCGATAAAGCAACATTACCTCTTACCGAACCTGTGTTTACTTTTAAAGATGCTAATGCCGAATTGATATTAGCCATTGTTCCCGTTACCACTAAACGAGTCTTATTACCACTTAAAGTAAATCCACTTGCTGCGGTTAGACCTGTTGTTGTGTTAAGATAAAAGGTTGTACCCGATGGTGGATTTACTAAACTGATTGATGCTAAAAGGGTTGCAGTAGAACTGAATCCATTTAATGAGAACCCACTAGCATCTTGCCCAGTTGTAGAGGGTAAAAAAGATTTAGAGTCCGGAGCAGATACACTCTGTCCGAACCCTAAAAATGATGTTAATAAAAATAATAATGTAACTAATAGATTTTTCATATTATTCAACTATTAAGTCGATTTTGTTTCCTTTAGCATCTACCGCATCTGAAAGTACAAAGTAGAACAATCCTGCAGTATTTGTTAGTTGAACTTTAGGAGTGAATATTAATTTGTAAGGAGTTCCTGTTTTAATTCTAGAAGTTTTTATTTGGTCAATAGAACCAAATGTCAATCTACTACCTTCTTTTGTAGAGAAGTTCGTAATTGTAGAACCAGAATCAAATATAATATTATCTAAACTTAATTTAGATTCATCATAGTTCATAATAACTTCCAATCCTGCTAATTCCTCTTTTGTTAAAGTAGTAGTTAATACAACCTTACCATTTTCTAATGTAGATGCCACACTTAACTTTGCAGTCTCAACAGCTTTGGTTTGATACGCCATTACTATATTTGAAGATAATGACATATTCTTTACAACCAATGCTTCACTATTGTTTACTGCATTGGTATAGATACCACTACTAATTCTACTTGCAATTACGGCTGGGTCTGATGAATGTGACCAGTTTAAGTCACCACCCCATGCAAATACTGCATGTACTTCTTTTACAGGCGTATCAATCAATACTTTATTCTTTACAACCCCATCTAACCAACTTTGATTTAACAAACCACTATACCATCTTACCGATGTTGAAGTGCTTGAAGGAATCATAGCAGGTGTATCTACATTAATACCCATTACATGTGCAAATAAGTAATAAGAATCTGATTCACTAAATGTTGTTTTGTTTTTTGTGATTAAACCAACTTTCTTTTCCAAATTTGGATATGTAAAAAAGTTTGGAGTTCCACCAATATCAGTTTGTGAATGTCCTAAGAAAGCTTTATATGCATCCGATACAGTTACAATATTATTCATCCAAGTTTTAGTAAATGCAGCTCCTACAAATACACCAACCGAATCTCCTACTTTAACTTGAGTTGTAAAAAGTGCTTCACCACTTGCATCCAATGGTAATTGAGCAATAGGTTGTTGTGACCAATCAATAGCACCACTACCATCGGTTTTCAATCTCATTAATTGAACACTATGGTCAGTAATTGTATATCCTTGCGGAAATAAAACTTTTACTTTAAATTGAGATGTATTACCTGTTATACCACTTAAAGATATATTTGTTGCACTTCTTGTAATTGGAGAAATGTAACCAGATGTATCATTTATAGCGTATGCCAAATCTAACTTATGAATATCATTATAAGTGTTTTGGTCTTTCAATACAAACTTTTGAGTTGCTATATCACCATTGATTGATGCATCAGTTCTTTGAACAGTCAATTGTCCAACATTCCAATCATTGTTTACAGCGTATCCCCAAGGTGTAGTTTGATATTGTGTATATAATTGAGTTTCCGCTACATTTGCAGCTGGTGTAAACTTATAGTTATTCCATCCAGTGTAGAATGTTTGTGTAGAACTACCTTGAGAAAACACAGTACTATTTGGCACCATCGCTAACGCTTTGTTGTTGAAAGAATATCTCAACCAAAAATAACGAGGTGTTGTAGTTCCTCTAGCTACAGTATACTTTACGGTCAATGTATCTCCAACCTTTAATCCAGTTGTAGGAGTTATAGTTTGATTGACGGTAAGTTGTCCAAATGATGATAGGGATATTACCAATACCCCTAAAAGTGTTAATAGTTTTTTCATCTTATTTCTTTCCCAATAATTTTGTTATCAGCTTATCGGATGCTTTTTTAAGTGCGTTGCTTAAAGATGTTTGATTGAATTTACCACCTTCATCAACGATTAACGTAGACATTGAGATTTCCGATGATGATTCTTCAACCACCACTTCTTTCTCCTTCTTTCCTTCTTTGTATAGGATACCCTGTAGTCTAACCACCACTTCCTCCTCTCCTTTATGGAATACCGAAATATTTGTTTTTGTTGTAAGTACATCCAAATACACAATATTTACTTTTAATTTATATTGTGCATCTTTTGAAAGGTCATATCCTTTTTCCTGAACGTATTCTTCTAATATGTTTCTAACACCGAATGCAAGATTACGATTTCCTGCTAATTTACCAATTTTAACTTGGTTTTCTACTGCTTCAACCCAAATATGGTCTTCGGCATTATACCAAATGTTACCAGGTGAATTTTTCCACCTTCCATCAATTTTCCAAGTGATTTCATTTGATATATCCCTTGCCCATTCTTCTTGACCTGAAATATGAAGATATACAAAGAATAATTGGAAGCATAATGCTAATGCAATCCAAAAACCTACTAGACCGATAAACGCCATAGCTAATTTATCTTTCCAGTTTAATACAAACGCTTTAACGTATGACATAATTTTACTTTTTAGTTATGTGAGTAACCAATTAAGTAACTAACTTGCCGAAATCTATTGAAAAAACGTATTGAGCGAAACTACCCCTTATAAAATAAAAAATGGGGATTCAATGATAAATATCACAAATCCCCAAAAACTATTAAATTTAGTGTTATATTATTGTAAGTTAATAAGCTTGTATTTTGTTGAATATAATAAACTTGCTATGTTATCTAAATCGTTCTGCAACCAACTCATTTGTAATTTAGGTTCTTTTCTTTCCTTTGCCAAAAATTTACAAAGATTATCAAAGTATCTAATCATATTTTCTTTTGAAGCATCGTTATCAATACCATTTACTTCCTTATATTCAATTAAACCATATTGTCCCTGATAAGTTTCAATTACACCATCTATAAGTGGTATAATACCTTCGTAATATGCTTGTAATGCTCTATGAGCTGCATCTGAGCCTGGTCCAGTTACTCTTGTGTGAAATATGTGAGCCTGTGTACGGCTGTGAAAAAACATCGATGCGATTCGTTCCATAATATATCTATTGTTCTAATAAATATTGTTCTTCCCAAAAATCATCATTTTTAGATGTAATCATCCCATAATCCATATAATCGTTAAGCATTTTTGTTTGATGCTTTTTCATTTCATTTACCACCTTAGTAATGTAATGAGTCTTACAATCTGTCATTTCTCTTATTAAAAGATATAAATGTTTTTTATTAAAATTTTCTATATGCTGTGACCTTCTGAATAGTTCTAAAACCGCATCTGCTATTTGTATATCTCTTTTCTTTGTAAATACTCTAGTAAGATTTAAATCCCAATATTTTAACATCAATTCCTTAAACTCATTAAGTTCTTCACCAAATTCCGTTTCTTTAAAATCATTTTCAGGATTCCAACTCTCAGGCATTTCTGATAATAATGATGTCTTTTTAAATCTTTTATAGTTTCCGTTATTTTTAAGGATAAGATAGTTCTTAGCAACGATAGAAAAATAAGAAAAAGCTTTTCCCTTTCCTTCTTGGAACATATGTATCTTTTCAATTAGATTTGATATTACTTCCATTTGAACATCCTCTTTACTAACATCAAAGTATGAAAACTTAAATGTGTTAAGAATGTTTTCAGCTAATTTTTCAAAAGGATATTGGATTCTTTCTTGATACAACTTATTTTTAATTCTTTGGTCAGTTGTTTTATTATACAAAATTATAGCTTCTTCTGTATCTAGTGTAAAATATTGTTTACTTTTCTTTTTACGAGGCATTATTAGATTTTGTTTTTGTAGGTTTCTATTGTATTTTTCAATTCGGTAAATACAGTACCAACTTCATCATCCGATTCAAATGAACCCTTTAAATCAATCTGCTTCATTTCTTCCAACATATTTTCTAAAGTTATAAGAGTATCATCTTGTCTATCATCATACAATTGTATGGAATCTCTTAATTGTTCATTTTGTTTAACTAAATTAATACCTCTTACTATTAGTAAGATATTAAATATAAGTGATGCTGGTAAGAGTATTACCATTAAAAATATTTCAAACATATTTATTTTTTTAAATTATATTATACAAATATACAACATTTATTTGATATTTCCAAATTTAAGCTTCTCCTATTGTATTCCCAAATATTTGTGATTTTAAATAATCAATTGAAGCTTCTTCTTTAGCTCTGTCTATTTCGGATTGCGCCCATTTCATTTTTTCACTAAACCTATTATCAAGTTTATCTTCTTTAACTTTTTTAGTTTCAATCAATTCATCAACTAAGGCTTCTAATAGAAGTTGTAAAGTAAGTATTCTTTTATTTTGTGCAGCTAACACATCTTTTAAATTATCCATATACTAATGAGCCAGAATAGGCGTTTTGAAATATTTGATTTAATTCTTCTTCTACATTATTTAGGTATTCTTGTCCAAATGCTTTTTTTACTGATAGAGATGTATATCCCATAGCTCCTGCCATTCGGATACACATTCTTTTATATTCCCAAACATCCATATCGTTTGGTACTTCGAATTCTATTTTAGATGCCTCTCTATTTAATTCTTCTTCTATGATAAATATTAATTTTGCCATTTGTTTAGAATTTAAATTACGTTCCATCCTTTTTGTAGGTAGGAATCAACCTTTTTACTTTTTACAAATTCCATTTCTCCATTTGGTCCTTGCAACATTACTCTTTCATTTCTGCCAGGCTCTTTATCTTTTGTAATAGTTTCCGAATATTGACGTGTTGGGTGTGTGATATCAATCCCATCAATTGCATCAATAGCTCTTTGTACTAATACACATTCTAATAATCCAACATCACCAAAAAACTCATCAGAGTTTTTCCATTCTGTTTTTTCAGCTTTGAACTCTACTTGTCCTAAGTTATCAGTATCAATAATAAGATATGGAACTCTTATTGTCTTTCTAACTTTATTAGATTTGTATGTATCTTTTTCAAAATAAACTAATGGGTTCTCCGAATATTTTACTACCTTTGGATTTACCAATGTCAATTCATCATCAACATTTCCCAAACGAATTGTTATAATTCGTTTATCTATATTAACATCAGCTCCAGTAAACATAAATCCTTCTAACTTAGATACGGCTTGTTTATAACTTGCTATATCTCCATCTGTAATAGGCGTTTGGTTAATTTTTTGTACTTTCATTTTTTTTATTTTTAATATGTTCTTCTATTTTTTTTGTCAAATAATCGATTGAACCTTCTGGTCCTTCAAATCCCATATACTTCATATATGTTTCGATTCGTTTAGGATTATCTTTTAATTGTTTTTTTAGTTCTTCTAATTTAGGAAGATGGGCTGTTATATATGTCATTCTAAATCACTTGGTTGGTTTCTATATATTCGGTAACTATCTTCATCAAAGTGTTGTGTACTAACTTCAAATATAGTTGCTTCTTCAGTCAGAGCCGTTAGTTGATGTGGTAACCCTTTTTTAATTTCTATCACATCTCCTTGTTGTATTTGTGTATAACATCTTTCTCCGTTTTCGGTATCAATCCAATCAAATTGAAATGCCCCACTTTGAACATACCAAGTTTCATCTTTAATCATATGATAGTGCATTGAAAACTTATTGCCTGATTTAGTGAATACTAATAACTTACCACAATAATCGGTATCGTTATGTATCCATAATTCATATCCCCATTTTTTATCAACTCTTTTGGGGTGTTGTATTTTTACATCGTATATCATATTAATTACTTAAAGGTGCTTTAATTGCTGGATGTGATTGATATCCTATTAATTCAAAATCATCCGGTACATTACAACATATGCCATCTATTTTTGCATTTGTTTTTAATTTTGGTAAATCAAATGATTCTCTACTGATTTGTTCTTTGGCTTGCTCAATATGATTTGAATATAAATGAACATCACCTAAATTACCAATCAATTCATCGGCAACCATATCCACTTCATTTGCTATAATATGAAGTAATAATCCATAAGAAGCAATATTAAATGGTAATCCTAAAAATGTATCTACACTTCTTTGATTCCACATAAGGGATATTGCTCTCTTTGGTGTTGGTGTATAATATGAATTATCAAAATCAGGTAAATTATTTGGGTCAAAGAATCTCTCCATACCTGTTTCATAATTGTTGTTAAACCAAATATTGTATCTTCTTTCATCACTCAATTCAGTTGTATAAATTTGGAATCCATAATGGCAAGGTGGTAAAACCATTGTATCCAATTCACCTACATTCCAAGCCGATACCATTAATCTTCTACTATCAGGATTTGTTTTTAAAGTTTCAATCAAATCATTTATTTGGTCAATTCTTCCATTTTTACCATTCCACTTTCTCCATTGCTTACCATAAATAGGTCCTAGTTCACCCCACTTTTTTGCAAAGTCTTTATTGATTTTTATTTTATCTATAAATTCTTTGTTAGTTAATGGTGTTAAATCATCTGGGTTACTAAACATATCTTCAATGTGTGGTTGTGTTCCGATTATATCGCCACTCATATATCCATCAATAAGTTCATTTACTTCTTTAGTATAGTTCTTATATGCATCACCATCCCAAATATGATTGTTATGTTTTAATAGAAAAGAAATATTAGTTTGACCTGTTAAGAACCAAAGTAGTTCGGATACAACTTGCTTCCATGCTAACTTCTTTGTTGTAAGAGCTGGAAATCCTTGCTTCATATTATGTCTAATCTGTCTACCAAATACTGATATAGTTCCTGTGCCCGTTCTATCTGATTTATGTACTCCGTTATCTAAAATATCTTGAAGTAGTTCTTGGTATTTTTTATCTAATGTATTCATATTATACTATTAAGTCATCTAATTTTATATTGTGCTCATCCAATATTTCGTATATCCTTTCATATACCATATCCAATACTTCATAATTACTAACGGATTCTCCTTTAAAATC